>OLOS01000144.1_pt1 | contig 82526 bp, 76 predicted proteins | sample 1672631 | NCBI WGS metagenome assembly OLOS01 (sample SAMEA3136707, study PRJEB25190) | human gut metagenome | biome: human gut; feature: human-associated habitat; material: faeces | place: Austria | collected 2013
CAGTAGCTATACGACACTATTAGGTATCGATTCTATGATTTATGCGTTGAAACAGGCACAAACATTACGATGAAGTCTGTTTTGTAGGTTTAATTATTGAACAGAATAACTTACATTCTGCGCGCTGACTATGCCGTATGTGCAAAGCCAGCGGGCTTTTTATTGCCTAAAATCAAGAAAGGAGTGACTACCCATGACAAAGAAAAAAACTGCCGCAGACCATCGAGGAATGTAATGCCGAGCTGGACGACGACAGTGAGATCAAGATCCGGCCTGAAGGCCTGCCGCTCCAGCGGCGCCGGCAGCCAGCACATCCACATCAAGTACGACGGGCTGGGCTTTATTCCCCTGAATGAACTGCTGAAACAGGAAACGGCGTGACCGAAGCCACGCCGTTCCCGAGAAAATACGATATTACTTTCTTATGATCCCTGTCCGATATGGCAGCGGGATTTTTTCAGGCGGAAGTCTTTGCAAAGTCCGCGATCATGGCATCGATGCCCTGCATGATCTCATAGCAGGAGTCGGTCTTTTTGAAGGCCGGGGTGTAGAAAATCTTCTTCTGCCGGTCGCAGCAGTATTCCGTCGCCTTCAGCGGCGGCACCTCTTCCAGCAGCAGATCGCCGCCCAACAGGCCCCGAAGGAAGTCGATACCGGCGCACATGGCTGCAATAGGCTTGCTGGCGGCAGCAAAATACCGGACACAGTCAGCCACAGCCTGGGAGTGCTGGTAATTGGTCAGCAGACCCAGTCCGCCGGGTATCACCAGTGCGTCGTAATTCTTCCAGCAAACATCCCGAATTTTCCGCAGCATCCCGCGGCCCAGGCGAGCAGATTCTTTCAGGATCTGGCGTTCCTGATCAGGCTGGCCCGTCAGATGATCCACGGTGAGCACCGGGATATCATCCGCCACAGGCTGATAGGCGCACCCATATTTTTCCAGAGCGGTGTAGGTCAGTGCCACCTCCTCAGGGCAGGATCCGTCCTTTACGCCGCACCCCGAAAGCAAAACAAGACAATTCATAGAGCATCCTCCTTCAAAAGTGAAAGCCTTAAATTCTTCGGATATTATACCACGCAGGCCAAAAGCTGTCCATACCCGTTTCAGAGGGACAGGCCCTGCGTGCTTCAAAATAACGAAAGCCCCGAAATCGTAGTGATTTCAGGGCTTTTGCGTATGGTGCGCGGTACAGGACTCGAACCTGTGACCCCATGCACGTCAAGCAACAGGGTCAATGAAGGAACTGACGGTTTCTTGTGGTAATAGCGTCCTTCAAATCCGTCACAGCATGGACCATGCTGCCGAAATCTGCATGGGAGTACCGGGCCGTCGTCTTGATATCCGAATGGCCCAACAGCTCCTGAATAACCCGAATATCGGCACCTGCTTCCCGGGTCAGGGTGGCGAAGGTGTGGCGGCAGCAGTGGGGGGACAGGTGACGCACAGAGGGCACCGCTTCCCGCAGCTGGCGAAAGAATGCATCATAGTCCCGGGTAAAATTCCGGGGATGAAGAATCGTGCCGTTCTTTGTACTGAACAGAAATTCTCCCGTATGGGGCAGACGCTGGAGCCGATAGGCCAGCTCCGGCAAAAGGGGGATGGTGCGCAAGCTGTGCTCTGTCTTGGCTTCATGCTCCGTGACGCATGGGTGATTGTGTACCAGGTACACGGCACGGTTGACGGTCAGGGGCCGCCCGTTTCAGCCTGTCAAAAAAGTCTCCCACTGTCAAAAAATTCAAGAGCATTGCAATTTATTGCTCTGATTCTCCCGCAGTGAGTTTAGCGGGACGCGTATCTTCGTCCTCAAGATTATCGTACCATGCACAAACGTAATGATAGTCATATATTCTCTGCAACAGCCCTAAACGGTCTGAAATATCATTCATACTTGTATCCGTCACGGGCGTACAGCACGTATCGATCTTCTGTTGCTCAAGCACAGAGATTTTTCCCGCTTCCTTTGAAGCGGCCAATGTAAGCAGAGCGACTTCTTTTCCAGCGTTTGCATCGACCATGCGATTGAATGCCATCAGCATTTCAGGTCTCTTGGCCGCAATCAGACTGGCAACATTTGAATATGCAAACTTCAGGTACTTGGATGATGCCCAATATGGTGTAACTGAACCATCATAAGGGTTCAGATAGATATGGTTGAAATTATCAATGTCTACTATGCAACCGTGTACCCTTCCATAGAATGAATACTGGTCCTTGTGCAGGGCTTTCCACGATCTCATATCCGCATACATAGCCTTATCCGCCTTGCATTGGGAAACATATTTCTGGTAGCAGTTTTCGACCTCCTCTTCGTTGAGAACAACAGATCGAATCTGTCTTGATATGCTGTATAAAGCATCCCAATATTTTGAAAACTTCCGCATCACTGCACTTGCATATTCGGGCAGCCTCTGGTAGTAATACTCCAAGGGCTGGTTGAGATTTCTTTTCTTCCCGCCATACATAATGTGTTTAGTTCCTATTTCAGAAAAGCCCACAAACATAAAATAACCGGAATTTTTGACAAGTTTGATGGAACGAATGCCTGAAAATTTTGGCCTGGGTGTAGTTGATATTTTCTGATAGAAGCTCCAATAATCATCCAGCGTTATATCGTGGATACCGTCTTTGTATTTCTCCGGTGAAAAACCGGTATCATTGAGTTCGGCAGCAAGATCAGTACGTAACTTGTTCATTGCATCTTCGCTTGTACCAGTCGCCCACCTCCACTCCTCTATATCGGCAGGCATACAGTAACCAATAACATCCCTGCTGACGTTGTAAAAGGTCTCATCCGAAATATCTGACAAAGGTATGGCGTGTGCAATGTTAAGTTCCGGGTTATATATACCTAAATTTTTTATCTCTTGAAACTCCGGGTGCCTTGAATGAATGCCCAATATGTAGTAAACCAATATCTGCAACGTGTGTTCTTTCGTAGGAGCGGCATCAGAAATCTTAAAATCCCACAGCGTATCCCGGGTCAGGTAATCACCGTCACCGCTGTCGATAATACGATTATAGCCACCTTCTAAAGTAAATCCGCTGGAAATAATTGGGCCAACACTTTTCAAGAAGGTACAGCTACGGTTAACCAGTATGGTAATGTTTTCCACCATTTGTTTGCTGGGACGTATCCTGTCAACAGGTGAAAAATAACTTTTCCCCCTACGGTATGCAACGTCATAGCCGACCAGCTGGCAGGCATTACGGATTGATGCGGCATCCAACCCTCTAACATTGTCTAACAACCGATTCGCATTATCAAGCTCGTCGACTTTCTCTGCCCCCATCAAAGAAACGCGAAAAGCGTCTTGTTTCGGTGTTCCATTCACAAATCTTGTTAGATAATCAACAGCTAATCCTTGAATTGGCTTGTATGCAGAATCTAATTTCTCAATTTCGTATTGGTCGTAGTATTCGATTGCTTTTAATCCTTTGGGCGGAATGTAGCCCCCTCTTGGCTGGCTAACTTTTTTTATTCTCGCTGTCACTGAAAACAAAACATTCACTCCCTTAGTCGAATCTTCCAAATGTTGAATAGACGATCTGCGCGACTCGGATGAAATAAAAACCGGACACCAATTGTGATACACATCGCATCAGAATCGGTGTCCGGCTATGGTGCGCGGTACAGGACTCGAACCTGTGACCCCATGCACGTCAAGCATGTGCTCTACCAGCTGAGCTAACCGCGCGGAACAGTATGTATTTTACACGGTTTGCCCGTATTTGTCAACAGTTTTCTTGCCAAGTTTCTTTTTTTTTGCTATACTTTTCTCAAAACCACCCAGGAGGACAAACATCATGGAAAAAATCGCGCTGGTAACAGGCTCATCCCGGGGCATCGGCCGGGCTGTGGCGGCGGAGCTGGCCCGGCAGGGCTGGGCCGTGTGCATCAACTATCGGCTCCGGGAGGACTGCGCCCGGTCGTTGCTGGAGCAGTTGACGGCAGAGGGCTGCCGGGCCATGATGGTCCAGGCCGACGTGTCTCAACAGGACCAGGTGACAGCCATGGTGCGGCAGGTAGAGGAAACCTTCGGCCCGGTATCGCTGCTGGTGAACAACGCCGGTGTGGCGGGTCAGGCCCTGTTCCAGGACATCACCCCGGAGCTGTGGCACCGGTACTTCTCCGTCAATGTGGACGGCGCGTTCCACACCATCCAGGCGGTGCTGCCCCACATGCTCCACCAGCACGCAGGCTGCATCGTGAACATCTCCTCCATCTGGGGTCAGCGGGGCGCCAGCTGTGAGGTCACCTACTCCTGCACCAAGGCGGCGCTGATCGGTCTGACCCGCTCCCTGGCCATGGAGCTGGCCCCCACCCACATCCGGGTCAACTGCGTGGCACCCGGCGTTATCCGCACGGATATGCTGGATGCCCTGCCGCCGGAGGTACTGCCGCAGCTGGCTCAGGAAACGCCCCTGGGCCGCCTGGGCACACCGGAGGACATTGCCCACGCCGTGGCCTTCCTGGCCGGGGAGCAGGCATCCTTCATCACCGGCCAGATCCTCACCTGCGACGGCGGCTTCATCCTGTAAAGAAAATTCCTGGTAATGGTATATTTTCCTTTACAGAATGGCCATATCCGGCTATAATGGATAAGCTAAGGAATTTTTTCGATAAGGAGACGACCATCTATGGCAGTCATTGAATACGACGAGTACAAACAGAAGCTCCAGGCCCTGGAGCCCACTCTGCGGGAGCTGGAGAAGGCCCTGGGCATCCCCAAGGATCGCCAGGAGCTGAAGAATCTCCAGGCCGAAACGGAGCAGGAGGGCTTCTGGAACAACATCGAGCACAGCCAGAAGGTGTCCCAGCAGATCAAGCGTCTGGAGCACCGCATCAAGAAGTATGACCGGCTGGTGTCCGAGTGGGAGGACACCGTGACCCTGTGCGAAATGGCCCAGGAGGAGGACGACGCCTCCCTGCTGCCGGAAGTCACCGGCGGGTACGAGAACCTGGAAAAGGAAATCAGCGAGCGGCGTCTGGCAGCGCTGCTGTCCGGTGAATACGACGCCAATAACGCCATTCTCACCTTCCACGCCGGTGCAGGCGGCACCGAGGCCCAGGACTGGACCGAGATGCTCTACCGCATGTACACCCGCTGGGCTGAGCGCCACGGCTACACCTATCAGCTGATGGACTACGAGGCCGGTGACGAGGCGGGCATCAAGTCCGCCACCATCCTCATCGAGGGCGACAACGCCTATGGCTACCTCAAGAGCGAAAACGGCGTCCACCGGCTGGTCCGGGTGTCCCCCTTCGACGCCAACGCCCGGCGGCAGACCAGCTTCGCCGCCGTGGAGGTCATGCCCGAGCTGGACGACGACAGCGAGATCGAGATCCGGCCTGAGGACATCGAGATGCAGGCCTGCCGCTCCAGCGGCGCCGGCGGCCAGCACATCAACAAGACCTCCTCCGCCGTCCGCCTGACCCACCTGCCCACCGGCATCGTGGTGTTCTGCCAGACGGAGCGCAGCCAGTTCCAGAACCGTGACAACGCCATGAAGATGCTGCGGGCCAAGCTGGCGGAGCTGAAGATGCAGCAGCACGCCGAAAAGGTCAGCGACCTGAAGGGCGTGCAGATGAAGATCGAGTGGGGCAGCCAGATCCGCTCTTATGTGTTCATGCCCTACACCCTGGCCAAGGACACCCGCACCGGCTATGAAATGGGCAACATCCAGGCCGTCATGGACGGCGATATTGACGGGTTTATCAACGCCTATCTGACTGCCGCTGCTAATGGGGAAATCAAGAAGTAAGCGGGACGCACAAGCCGTCCATGACTCGCCGCTCTGCGGCGCACAAGCGTTTTGCCTGAGGCAAAACCTTGGTCGGGCGGAATTCATTTCTGCCCGACAGGATTTGATCCAGGGGCCCCACAAAGCGCTGCTTTGTGGGGGAACGGCGATATTGACGGGTTCATCAACGCCTATCTGACTGCCGCCGCTAATGGCGAAATCAAGAAGTAATCACTATCATCCTAGAAACCATCAAAGGTGCGGACCAACGGTCCGCACCTTTGATGGTTTCTACCCCAGCAGGGCAGTCACGTCTGCCGCCGTCAGCGACGGCTGGAGAGCCAAGGTGATGCCATAGCCCAGCAGGCGGCCCAGCTCCCGGATGCGCTGGTCAATGTCCCGGGGCGTCAGAAACAACCCTGCCTCCGGGTCCGCATCCACCACTGTGGGGATACCCACGGCAAGGACCGGCACCCCCAGGGTACCCTGATCCAGGGCGCTGCGGCGGTTGCCCACGCCGGAGCCGGGCACCAGCCCCGTGTCCGACAGCTGCACCGTGGCACACAGGTGAGCGCTGTCCCGGGCAGCCAGAGCGTCCACGGCGATCACCGCCGCCGGATGCACCCGCTCCACAGCTCCCCGCACCAGCTCCAGGGCTTCCATGCCCGTGCGGGCCAGAACGCCGGGGCACACTGCCGCCACCGGGCGGAAATCCGCGAACTGCCGGGGCATGGCCCGGATCATGTGGCGGGTCACCAACAGATTGTCCACCACCGCCGAACCCACGGCGTCGCAGGTCATGGCCCGGTTCCCCAGGCCCGCCGCCAGCACCGGTCCCTCCGGCAGCATTTCCCGCAGCTCCTGCGCCAGACACCGGACGCCCCGGTCAAAATAGTCCTCCTCCCGGCGGAAATACGGCCCCAGGTCCACGGTGACATATCGGCCCACAGGCTTCCCCAGCGCCTGGGCCCCGACGTCGCTGTCGATCCGGATGTGTGTTATGGCATAGCCTTCCCGCCGGTTCTCTTGGCTGCGGACCCCGGGAACCGCGTCCTCCCGGGCCGCCTTTGCAGCGGCCTGGGCGGATTCCAGCGCCAGGTCCGTTCGTGTCATGCTCATATCTATGGTCATCGCCCCCCCGAAAACACCAAATATTGTGGCTATAGCCCAGTTTCCCCGGGAGAGAAGAAATTATACGAAAAACTACAGATAAATTTCAAAAACTGCTTGCAATTTTCTGGCAAAGGTGATAAAATACTATCCTGCCTGGGTATTTAAGTGCCCGTGCAAGAAAATTTATCGCCGGGGAGGTGTTTGGTTTGCCGAATATCAAGTCTGCTAAGAAGCGCGTGCTGATCGCCGAGGTTCGTAACGCTCGCAACAAGGCCAACAAGTCTGCGCTGAAGACTGCTATCAAGAAGTTCGAGGCTGCTGCCGTGGAAGGCAATCGCACCGAGGCCGAGGGCGCTTACAAGGTCGCAGTGAAGTCCATCGACAAGGCCGCTGCCAAGGGTCTGATGCACAAGAACAATGCAGCCCACAAGAAGAGCGCTCTGACTCTGAAGCTGAATCAGATCGGTTGATGAAGCCAAACCAAAGGACGTCCCGAGAGGACGTCCTTTTTTCCGGCTCTAAGGACATCCCGCCTTTTTAATTCCTGCACCAGGTTGCATTCTGCGCCCGCGCGTGGTAGAATGTCGGAAGTTTTAAGATCCAAGGAGGTCGTCATGGGATTTACCTTTATTTTACTGCTTGCCTGTCTGGCCCTGACCGGCCTTGCGGTCATTGCCTTCCGGTCCGGGCGCAAGGCACTGGGCAGCCTGGCGTTGGCCGTTATGGCCGTCGGCACAGCCGTGCTGGGATACCTGTGGGTCACGTCTCCCATGTGACGGAGGGGATTTATGGAGATCAGACAGCTTACCGATGCGGCGGAAAAACAGGCCGTAACGCGCCTGATTCTGGAGGCGCTGCCGGAGTGGTTCGGCATTCCGGAGGCCCGGGAGGAGTATATCCGGGAAAGTGCAGGCAGGATATTCTTCTGCGCCTATGACCGGAACAGGCCGGTGGGTTTTCTGTGTCTGAAGGAAACGGGAAACGCCACCGTGGAGCTGTACGTCATGGGCATTCGGAAGGAGTATCACCGCCAGGGCATAGGCCGCCAGCTGTTCCGGCAGGCCAGGGACGCCGCCGCCGGGGCCGGGTACGCCTTTATGCAGGTGAAAACCGTGCAGATGGGGAAATATGAGGAGTACGACCGGACCAACCGATTTTATCTGGCCCTGGGCTTCCGGGAGTTTGAGGTGTTCCCCACCCTGTGGGACGAAGGAAACCCCTGTCAGGTGTACGTCATGTCCCTGGAATAAGCCGCAAATTTTCCTTGACGCGGCGGGAAAAACATGGTATTCTCATGCTGTTACAGGCGATGATGGGTGCGGCAGCCCGGAGCCGCGGGAGGAAATGCCCGCCGGACGCCCCGTTACCGGCGCAAGAGTGTGGATATATCCAAATTCAGGTGGAACCACGGACGTTATTTCGTTCGCCCTGAGCTGTTATGGCTCGGGGCGACTTTTATTTTGCATCCAAAAACATCACATAAAGGAGATTTGACACATGAAAAACACGGAAAAGACCATGGACAAGATCGTGGCCCTGTGCAAAAACCGGGGCTTCATCTTCGCCGGCTCCGAGATCTACGGTGGCCTGGCCAACACCTGGGACTACGGCCCCCTGGGCGTGGAGCTGAAAAATAACGTGAAACGGGCCTGGTGGAAGAAGTTTGTCCAGGAGAATCCCTACAACGTGGGGCAGGATGCCGCCATCCTCATGAACCCCCAGACCTGGGTGGCCAGCGGCCATCTGTCCGGCTTCTCCGATCCTCTGATGGACTGCCGGGAGTGCAAGGAGCGCTTCCGGGCCGACAAGCTCATCGAGGACTGGTGCCAGCAGGAAAAAGTGGAGCTGCCCAAGCCCATCGACGCGTTCTCCCAGCAGGAGATGAAGGATTTCATTGAGGAGCACAACATCCCCTGCCCCTCCTGCGGCAAGCATAATTTCACCGATATCCGCCAGTTCAACCTGATGTTCAAGACGTTCCAGGGCGTCACCGAGGACGCCAAGAACACCGTGTATCTGCGGCCCGAGACGGCCCAGGGCATTTTCACCAACTTCGTCAACACCCAGCGCACCACCCGCCGCAAGCTGCCCTTCGGCGTGTGCCAGATCGGCAAGTCCTTCCGCAACGAAATCACCCCCGGCAACTTCATTTTCCGTGTCCGGGAGTTTGAACAGATGGAGCTGGAGTTCTTCTGCAAGCCCGGAACCGACCTGGAGTGGTTCCAGTATTGGCGGACCTTCTGCCACAACTGGCTGCTGGGCATCGGCCTGAAGGACGAGAACCTGCGCCTGCGGGACCACGATCCCGAGGAGCTGTGCTTCTATTCCAAGGCCACCACGGACTTCGAGTTCCTGTTCCCCTTCGGCTGGGGCGAGCTGTGGGGCGTGGCGGACCGCACCGACTATGACCTGACCCAACATCAGAACACCTCCGGCAAGGACCTGACCTATTTTGACCCCGAGACCAACCAGCGGTACATCCCCTATGTGGTGGAGCCGTCTTTGGGCGTGGAGCGCAGCGTTCTGGCGGTGCTGTGCGACGCCTATGACGAGGAGGTGGTGGGCCAGGATAAAAACGGCAAGGACGACGTTCGCGTGGTGCTGCACCTGCACCCGGCTCTGGCCCCCTATAAGGCTGCCATCCTGCCCCTGAGCAAGAAGCTGTCCGAGCCCGCCATGGAGATCTACAACGATCTGTGCAAGGACTTTATGCTGGACTTCGACGAAACCGGCTCCATCGGCAAGCGCTATCGCCGGGAGGACGAGATCGGCACCCCCTTCTGCATTACCGTGGACTTTGATACCGTAGGCGACGGCGAAAACCCCGGCGACCGGTGCGTCACCGTTCGTGAGCGGGACACCATGGAGCAGGTGCGCATTCCCATCGGTGAGCTGAAGGCGTACCTCACCGAGAAACTGACGTATTGATTATGAACTTGAAAAAGCAACTGGCCGCAGGCGGCGCCCTGTTGGCTGTCACCGCTGCCGTCTGCCTGAAGCTGGCCCAATGGGCCGGCAGGCAGATCGAAAAGCGGCAGCGGAAAAAGTGATCTGCCGCGCTCTCCGGCCGGCAGAGAAAAATAAGAACGGCTATCCCGCCGTTCTTATTTTTCATTTCCCGGGAGCGAAAAATTTTGCCCCGGGAGCAACAGGGGAATTGACATTTTCTCCCGTAGAGGTTATCATTATAGTGCACGGCACAAGCACAAAAAATAGTTTTTTGTATATACAACAAAACCAAGGAGGCAATCATATGATCTCTATGGAAATGCTCCAGGACGCCCGCCGGGTGCTCTCTCCCGTCATCAATCAGACTCCCGTGCTGCACGCTCCGGGCCTGGTGCCGGACTGCAGCTTCTATCTGAAGGCCGACTGCCTGCAAAAGACCGGCGCCTTCAAGCTGCGGGGCGCATACTATAAGATCGCCACCCTGTCCGACCAGGAGAAGCGCCGGGGCGTCATCGCCTGCTCCGCGGGCAACCATGCCCAGGGCGTGGGCTTTGCCTCCCGGGATATGCACATCCCCGCCACCATCTGCATCCCTGCCGCCGCCCCCATTTCCAAGATCCAGGCCACCCGCAGCTACGGGGCCAATGTGGTGCTGGTGGACGGCGTGTATGACGATGCCTATGCCGAGGCTGTGCGCCTGCGGGATGAGCAGGGGCTGACGTTTATTCATCCCTTTGACGACTATCGGGTCATGGCCGGACAGGGCACCATCGGCCTGGAGATTCTGGAGCAGCTGCCGGATGTGGACGTGATCCTGGTACCCATCGGCGGCGGCGGGCTTATTTCGGGCCTGGCCTATGCCGTGAAGCATCTGAAGCCCTCCTGCCAGGTCATCGGTGTGCAGGCCGCCGGAGCCGCCAGCATGGTGGACTCCCTGGAGGCCGGACACATTCTGACCCTGCCCAGCGTCCACACCATCGCCGACGGCATCCAGGTCAAGACCCCCGGCGACCTGACCTTCGAGATGTGCCGCCAGTATGTGGACAAGGTGGTCACCGTCAGCGAGACGGAAATCGCCGGGGCCATTCTCTCTGTGCTGGAAAAGCAGAAACTGGTGTCTGAGGGCGCCGGAGCCGTGGGTATCGCCGCAGCCATGTACGGCAAAGTAGACCTGCGGGGCAAGACCGTGTGCGCCCTGCTGTCCGGCGGCAACGTAGACGTGACCATGCTGGAGCGCATCATCACCCGGGGGCTGGCCAAGGCCGGGCGCACCGCCAACTTCGCCACCGTTCTGCCCGACCAGCCCAAAACCCTGGCCACCTTGTTGAACATCGTGTCCGATATGGGCGTCAATGTGCTGGAGGTAAACCACGAGCGGGGCAATCTGAAGGCTCCCGTGGGCTCCTGTGTGGTCCACCTGCTGGTGGAGACCCGGGACGCCGCCCATGTGCAGGAGATGTACGAGGCGCTGCGGGCCCAGGGTTATCCCATCATGGAGCGGTAAATCAAACGTATAAAAAACGGGACGCGGCGTCCCTGCTGACAAGACAGTAAAATTCAAATTTCCTGGAACAGGCATGATCTCGGTCATGCCTGTTCCGCTTTTAGCAGCTCATCCGTGGGAATGCAGCCCACAAGGTCGTACTCGATAGCCTGTGCACAATGGCAGGCAGACGAAAAACGGGAAACAAACGGCAGACAGAGAAAAAGCAACCACAAGCACGATAGCACGGCGGCTATATCGCTCATGGCTGCTTTTCACATTGCGGAGAATTTTTACGCTTCGGAAATCTCACACGGGGGTAGATAGCTCTGTTCCTCATCGCCGGCGATCTGCCAGAAGGGCATATCCTGTACAGCCGTCGCGGCAGCGTTTCCGGCCTTGACTATGCTCTGATGCTTGCCGATGGCCTTAATGTCCTGATACAGCTGCTCCGATACTTCCGGGTCAGCGGAGCTCTTGAACATGAAGTCAATGTCCGAGCGCTTCAAATCGGACACGTTATGGACTATCCACGTCAGGATATAGCTGGAATAGTCGTCGTCTCCGGAGCCAAAGTGACGCAGGAACTGCGTGGACAGGATGGTGCCCACGCCGAACTCGCGGCCCTCCTTCATAATGCGCTTGAGGGCGGGGAAATTCTGCGACATGAAGTTGTCCGCCTCGTCCACCAGAATGAACCGGGTCAACTGGCGGAAATCCCGATCGACCTGGCTGGACCCGGTGTTCTGCATCTGGGAATAGAACAGTTCCAGCGTAATGGCCACGATGAGATTCTGGATATCGGTATCATAACCGGACAGATCTATCACCACAACGCCGCGAAGCAGGCCGAACAGGGAGGATGTGCGGTCGGGATCGCCCTCCAGCACCTGGAATTGAAACAGCTTGTCCATGGCGGCATACAGCGAGTCGTTTTTCTTGATGGATTCATCGTCGGCATACACCTGATATACCTGTTCAAAGGTTGGCGCGGTGCGGTCCCAGGTGGACGGGTCGGAGGATTCGATGCCGCAGCTCTGATAGGCGCTGACGACGCAGCGCAGCAGCGTGGCGCTCTGCTTAGGCCCCAACCCATAGATCCGGGCGATGATATCCGTAAAGGCATTGGCCGTGTGGATGGGAAGCTGGGGCTTGCGGCGCACGCCCTGCAGTGAGAAGGGGTTGAAGGGCAGATGATACGGCTTGAGCACCCGAGCGCCGGCGGCCTGCACAAAATCAGGCTTTGTCTCGTTATAATCCCCCTTGTAGTCAAAGATCAGGATGCCCAGGGGATGGCCGTCGAAGTTGTTGGGCTGCTGGCGGCAAAGTTGGGTTACCAGAGACTTAGTCAGCTGCGTCTTGCCGGTGCCCATGGTGCCGATGATCCCCATATTGGGATGGAAGATACGCGCCGTATCATTGGGATACCAACACACAGGCGCTCCGTCCCCCAGCGCATGCCCGAACAGGATCCGCATGGTCCGAGGGCAGCCGTCCCAGGCAGGAGGCGTATACACAGGCAGCGCATCCTCTGGGGCAGATTTTTCCTCCGGTGCAGCAGGTCCCGCCGCTGGCGCGGCAGCTTCTTCCTCCGGTGCGGCAGACTCCGTCATTGGCAAATCGGGCTCTGTCCCCAGCGCAGCCGGTTCTGCCGCCGGCACAGGGCACTCCATCTCCAGCGCAGGAGCCTCCGATTCCGGCGCGGCGGGCTTGTCCTGTCCCAACACCTGGGTCAGCAGCGCCCTGCAATGGGGGCAAAAGGCGCTGCTTTCAAAAAAGCGATAGCAGTCGCAGGTGTAATCCGTGACTTCACTGGCGCGAAGCCGAAGCCGGGGATGGTGGACAAAGCCGAAGCTGCACAGGACCTTCCCCTGTACGTAGCGCTGTCCCTCGTCGTTTTGCCCGTCCGACAGAACGATCACGCGGTCAGCCTCCGGCTTCTGCTCAAGAGCGGAGTCTGAGCCGCCGGGAAGGCCGGTCTTCTGCTGGTATACCAGCTCGCCTTCGCCAAAGGCCCGCATGGCCAGGGCGGCGCAGTGGCTGCAAAAGTCCGAGTTGTCGTTGTACTCATAGCAGTCGCAGGCGTAATCTGTAATGACGGTCTGGTCTCCCAGCAAGACGGCCCGCAGCCGAGGGTGATGGACAAAGCCAAAGCTGCACAGGACTTTACCCTGTACGTTGGAAACGTGGTCCGTGTGCTCCTGGCGTTGGGTAATGCGGACCTTATCATTCTGGCAATACCGTTTCCCGGCTTGCCGCGTTGTATTGGGCAGCGATTTGTGCATCAATACGCACTCCTCTCGTTGATGAGATAGGGATTTATTGGTTGAGGCAGTTAAGCAAATGCGCTTTGTACTCCGACGCGTCCATATCCTCGGGCTGCTTTTGAACCGGCGTCGTGTTGCCCAAATAGGAGGGTGAGATCACGGGCCTAACTACTTGCTGCACGGGAACGGTCTGTGCGGGTACGGCGGTCTGCCCGTATAGCTCCAGCATGTCCAGAAGAAGGTCCTGAGGCAGCGGGACCTGGACCGATCGGCCCTGCCCCAGGTCAAAGGATACCGCCTCTGACCGCAGCATCAGCAGCAGGGCACGCAGCTCGGCGCAGCTTCGGCCCTCAGTCCGGGCGGTCAACTCCTCCACGGTGATGCCCTCGGGAGAAAGCGTGATGGTCTGCTGAGACGGCGTCGTCCACCGAAATCCCTCCTCCAGGATCATCCGGCGCTGGCGCGGGCCGGGGTTGGGGCAGCGGCAAAGCATCAGCAGTCCCCGCATAGCGGATGGAATGACGGACTCATCCTCCGTGATGCAGATCACGGCATTCTGTCCCTCCAGGTCGGCTACCTCCCGGGCAACACGGCTCATCAGTACCTGCGCATGGGGATAATGCTCCGGCCGGTCCAGCACGATAACGCCAAATCTGACGTCTTCATCCGGGGTGGAAACCTCCTCAAACAGCTTGCCCATCAGCTCTGCCGACCCAGCGGCGTCCAGGCCCTCCGGAAGCTGATCGGGGGTAAGCCAGAACAGGCTCACCTGGTCGCGTTCAATGTACCGGCTGCGCCACAGCGTGGCCAGCAGCGCACGGGCCAGGGTGTGCTTGCCGTTGCCCGCAGGGCCGGCAAATACCGCGCCCCGAAACGCGGGAAGCCCAAGGGGTGACGGGTCCGTCAGGGCGGTCATCCGGGTCAGTGGACGGCGCCAGATAAAGCTGTCGGGCAGCTCGTTCAATGCGGCGTCCTCCTCCGGCGGGATCTCTACCAGTTCCTCCAGCCACTGGAGCATATCCGATTCATTCATGGCGTTCTTCCTCCGGCTGAGCTCACAGAGCATTCATCTGCTTCTCGAACTCATTGAGCTGCCGCTCGATATCGTCCTTGGGCGTGGGCGTATAGGAGGCCAGGGCTTGGTCGAACAGCTGTCTGGTGGTGCGGAAGTCGCCGCTTTTCAGCCGCTCCACAGCCATCTGTCCGTCGGCGCAGCCGTCGGCCACGCTGGTGCGGATGAGCTTCTTCAGCTTTGTGACGATGCGGTTGATGTCGCGCTGGTTATAGCCCTCGGTGGCCTCGGCCATATCGGACCACCGGAAGCCGTCCTCCAGCTGGGTCACGCAGCCCAGCTTGTCCTCGAAGGCCCGGCGGCGGACCTCGTCGTCCGGCAGAGGGATCTGCACCAGCTCCACGCGGTCCAGCATGGCGGCGTCCACGTTGGCAGGATAGTTGGTGGCCCCGATAAAGATAACGGACTTGCGCTCCTTATTGGCCCGCTCCAGATCGTTGTAGGCGGTAAGGAATGTGGTGGTCAGCTGCATGTTGAAGTCGGACAGGTTGGGCAGATTGCGGTTCTGGCACACGCCGTCCACCTCGTCCATGAACAGGATGCACGGGGCGTTGTCCACGGCCTCCTTGAAAGCCCGCTCCACGATCTTGTCCGCCTCGCCGGAAAACTTGCTGTGGATATCGGCGCTGGACAGGGACATGAACTTATATCCCTGCTGCATCAGCTCGTGGGCAAAGGCCTTGATGATAAAGGTTTTGCCGCAGCCGGGAGGTCCATAGAAAAAGAAGGACTGCACCGTGGGAACGCCCATATATTCGTTCAGGGCATCCATGCGGATGTCCCGGACGCAGTCAGACAGCAGGCGCTTGACCTCCTCCATGCCGGATACCTGATCGAAGCCATAACCGGGATCAGGCTTATACCAATGGTCTACAGTCTCCTGGGGAACGTCGGTCTTTTTGGCGGCGGGCCTGGCGGCCGGCTTGGCAGCGGGCGTCTCCTTGACCGGCTCCCTGGGGTTCAGCTCGGCCCAGATCTGGCGCATCTTTGCCTCACAGCGGGACTGATTGTCCACCCAATACTGTGCCTCGGAGCCGGTGGTCATGCTGGCCAGCTGGCCGCAGATCTGGGCGGCCCGCTGGTAGCTGAGTCCCTCCTCCCGGCTGGCTACCCCCGCCCGGGTAATGCGGTGAGACTCCGCCTCATAGATATACGCGCGGTATTCGTTGTTCAGACGGTTGATGTTCTGAATATTCATACTACTCCTCCTGACGCGTGCAGGACTTACCAGTCCTGGCCGGTCTGATCCTGCAGGATCTTCAGGTCCTCGGCTGTGGCCCCGCCGGCAGGCGGCTCAAAATTGATGGGACCCATATCCGACTCCAGCGGCCCTGTGGACCCCACAGGAACCGCCTGCAGGCAATCCGCGATGGATTCCCCCTGGATAATGCGCTCCACAAAGCGCTCATCCACCAGGGCGGCCCGCTCGGAAAAGGCGATGGGCTCCACCGTGTTGTCAAATTGCAGATTCCGGGCCTCCTTCAGGTCCTTCTTGGTCACGGAAACGTTGTGATCCATCCGGTACATCTGGCGCAGGATACCGCCCAGCTTCTTCATAGCGATCTCCATATCCTGGGCCGTGACAATGGAATTTACATCAAACTTGGCCTCCTGCACCGCCAGCTGACCCACCACGGCGTCGCGGATCCGCTCCTTTTCACCGGCGTCGCTCAGGTGCGCCTGGCGGCGGCGCAGGGCATTGATGCGGGAAATGCGGATCGCGTTGTCAAAGGCCCTCTGGCAGTGGTCCAGCTGGCTGGACATCTGGGACACCGTCTTGATCAGGTCGTCGCGCTGGCGGATTTCCTTGAGCACGGACTCAACGTAGATCTGCTCCGGTGTTTTCTTGGAGAATACGTTCTTCATCTCATCCATAAATGACATGGTGCATACTTCCTTTCCTTGTTACAGCACATCGAAGTTCAGCTGGGCGTTTTCATCCTCGGCTGTGTTCTCCTGAACGCTTTCCGCCGTATTGGCCAGCACCTCGTTCAGCTTGGCCTGCTGCGCCAGGCGCTCCTTTTCAGCGGCTTCGTCCTGCTGCCGCTGAAGCTCTTCGCGCTGAAGCCGTTGGCGCTCAGCCTCGATAACAGCCTTGTCCTGCGGTGAAATCTTATTTCCGCGGAGAATGGCAGTCAGGTATGACTGGTCGTCAGCTTGGAGCTCCTGAGCGTCGCTGCTGTTCATGATGGCTTCCATCCGGGAAATGCTGTCGTTCATTTTGGTGTTGATGATCTTTGCCACACTGATGACATGGGCCTGCTCGTCCTCCATTTCCCGGAGGATACCGGCAACCCTCCCCGCCGGCTCCAGGCCAGAGAGATCGGGATTTTTCTTCAGCCTCAGGAGCACAGGCTCCAGCTGCTGCCGGGCGGCGGACAGCTGTGTCCGATCGCTGGCAAACTGATTTTTCAGCATGGCAATGCTCTGCGAATTGATGCGGTTCTCCCGCAGACGAATGCCAAATTCCCGGTCCTCACCATCCAGAATGCCTACATTGCCGATGGCGGCATAGCTTCTTGCAAACCGGGCCTCCCCCTCGGGGGTCTTTGCCATTTCCTTCACCTCTGCGGCAAATGCTTTCTCAGCCTCCCGTTTTTTGTCTATCTCCTGCTGGATGCCAGCAATGCTCCGGTGGAGGCGGTCGATGGTCTCGTTGAGCTGGATGGCGATCTTGTAATTATCTATGTATTGCTCACGCCGCTTCAGGATCGCGTCCCGCTCCTCTTCCTTATCCTCGGGAATGTTGCTCCACAGATGGGTGGCACCAGTGGCAATGGCCTTCATGGCGCAGTCAGCCTTGTTGGGCAGCCCGTCCTGAACGGCCGTTTTCCATGCCTTGGCTGCATATGCCATGGTCTCCCCAATGCCCTCTACCTTGTCAAAAATGGTGGGCGCGTCCATCAAAGCCTTGACCGCTGCGTCGCGGACGAGGCTCATAGTACGATAGCTGTCTTCATCGGCCATGCTCTGCAATCTGCCATGGGCAAAGTCGATGCTGCGCAGGATGCTGATGACCTCGGCTCCGGTCTCGCGGTTGCTGGTGGCCGTCTGCCCTGGGGTGACCTCCGATTTTTTCTTTTTGCCCAGGCCCAGGGCGTCCACAAGGGAACTGCCGGTTTTGCGCGGTTTTTCTTTGGGTTTCATGTACAGTGATCCTCTCTTTCTGTGTGGTTGGTCGTTATATGACAGACGAAACGGCGCCCCGTGCGCCAGGCGTCAGGTAAAGTAGGAGAAGCCCTTCAGCAAAGCGTCGGCTTTGTTATGGCTCTGTTCCTTGGCCCGCTCCACTGCACTCTGAAGATCCAGCGGGTCGGTATCGGCCACAGACCAGAACAGCCGATCCTGCTCCCGCAGCAGGCGGCGGCAGTCCTCCAGTTCCTCAGGGGGCAGACCCGCCTGCTTCCGCTCCATTTCAAAGTACTCCCGGGAACTGGCGAGGTATGCCCCCAGAGCCTCAAAGTTTGTGTCCTTGCCGGGTGCATACAGTCGCCTTCCGCAGCGAAGCAGGACCCGGACGGTGCGCCGGACGGTGCGGCTGTCGCCGTGGGCGCCGGCGGTGTTGAGCACATCCAAAAAGCGATCGATCCAGCCGATACGCTCCTTTGGCGGAGGACATAGGCGGGGACTGCGCAGCCGCCGCCGCATCAGATACCAGTCGCCCGGGTCCACCGGGCAGATCTGAAACACAGGATCCTCTGTCTGGCTGGAGATGTGGGGCAGCTGAAAGCTCAGCAGCTTGTCCAGGCTGGGCTCCCGCACCGAGATCCAGCACTGGTCCAGCACCTCCTGCGGCAGCGGGCCGAACTTCTTCTCCAGCATCTGCGCGGAAGACAGCGTGTCCGGTGCCGTGCGCCGCAGCATAGCGGCGCATTCGCGCAGTTTCTCCGCTCTATCCCGGCACAGCAGCGCATACATTCCGGCACAAGTGACCGGCTTTGGCAGATCGGAAAACAGGCCCTTGCAGTATGATTTTACGGTGCGCATGTGTACCCATCGCAGCAAAAGCAGGGCGTAAAATTCCAAAGTATCCTCGTCCCAGCTTTCACCCAGCGCAAACCGGACGCACCGCAGCATGGACAGCAGCCGCCCGTAGGTGGGACGGCCAAGCTCAATAAACTGATCGCCCAGCCGCTCTTTCAGCTTTTCAAAAAAGCAGACGTCCTGCTCCCGCTGAAGAAGATCGGCAGCAGCCTGGCAAAGGCTTCGCCCCGTGGGCGAGAGATAGGCCAGGATTCCGTGGGGATTCAAATAAGCGTCCAGGTCGGAGGCTTCCATGTCCATGGGCCCGGTCAGAATAAGAGCGTCCGGGCGCTCCTGCCGCGCCATGCGGTCCAGCAGCCCATCCACGTCCTTTGGCCGGCGGACGGAGGCAAGCCGTGAGAATGCCTGCGCGGAAAATACATAGGCACAGTCTCCAGGTCCGTCATATATCCGGTTCCACAGGCGCAGGAACTCCTTATCGCCCATAACCCGGCGCAGCGGCCGCCCCCGGTACTCCTCCATAACGGAGAAAATGCCGCCGGGGTTATACCCCCGCCAGGTGTCCCGGTCCCGAAGAGTCAATACCGGGCGGCCGGTGTCATCCAGATCCACAAAGTAAATATTCGAATAGCCCCTCTTACGCAGCGTCAGCCACAGCCATTCGGAGAAAGTCAGCTGCAGTGTGCTGTCCTGAAAGTAGCGTTCGCTCCGGTCATGAAACACAAAGTACAGGGGCTTACGGGAAGAAAACAACAAGGGGAACCCCTCCCTTACCCCTGAGCGCCGACCAGCGAGACCGGCTGGGACTCGACCGTTTGAATGCCATTGCGCAGCAGCACACGGACATGCAGCTTTTCGCACAGACGCAGACCGATCTGCTGCAGCCGGGGCTGCTTCAGGTTGGGTACGGACACCGGGATGATCCGGCGCTGGCCGGCCTTTTCCACCACCAGGCGGACGTCGACCCTGTCGCCATCCGGCTGGCGCGCCAATTGACGGTCGCACCAAATATCCGCTCCCTGGACGGCAGAGCCGTCCGCGAAGAGCTCGCATCCCTCCCGGTCAGCAGTCAGTGTGTCGCCGTCCGCCTTCCACATAGTGTACATCACGCCAAGACGGATATCGGCCAGGTACTCCTTTCTATAGCCTGCGGCCATCTCATCAAGTACAGCCTTGTCACCCAGCACCGTGATCTCCGGAAAATTGCAGTAGGGGCAGTTGGACTGCGGCTGGAAAGAGCCGCCGCATACGATACATGTATTCATAACTTTTCCTCCTTAATCCGTATGGCTGCCGCCGCAAATCTCTTGATAACTGACAATAGCTTGGCGCAGACCGGAGATGGCGGTTTCCGCCTGCTGGAAGCCCGACTGAAGGACGTCGTCCAGCGCAAAGGGCTTCCGGTCATACATAGGCTCCAGCAGGCCGCTGTCTCCGCGCAGTGCGTCGGCTACGTCCCGCATCTGCTTGAGCCGTTCCGCCACTTCAGCCAGCTGCCGGTCCTGCCGCGACAGCGCGTCGGCCTCCTGCCTGGCCTGGCGATACTCCTGCTCCAGCTGCTGAAGCTGTGCCGTTTTTTGGGCATTTTTCGTCTGCACGGTCTCCAGCTCGGCGGCAGTATCCTTCAGTGCCTCCTCCTTGGCAGCCAGGTCCATTTCCTGTTGGGCCAGCTGATTCCTGCACAGAGCCAGACGACTGCGCTGCTGCTCCAGCACATCCTGCAGATCCTTCTTATTTTCCTCCTCCAGCAGACGGGATATCTGGGCGATCTCTCGCTGGAGGCTTTCCGCGTCGGCGCTGGTGCTGGCCAGTCTCTGTGTGATCTCCGTTTTCTGTCTTTGGGCCTCCTCCCGACGGGCCTTGGCCTCCTGCAGCTGGCCGGTCAGACGACTCAACGTTTCCACAGCTTCTGACTGCTGGTCCTCCGCCTCGTGGATCTGGTCGTTCAGAGACGCGAAACGTCCGATGCAGTCGTTGATCTTGTCTTGAATCTCCCTCAGCCGCGCTTCCAGCTGCGGCTGCTCCACTGTTTGCAGCCGGATCAGCCGCCGCTCCTGCTCCCGGACCTGGTCCTGGAGCTCATTATTTTGCTGCTGCAGCACCTCATTGCTCTGTCGCCGCTGATCCACCTGGCAGCTCTTCTTCCGGTTATCCTCCTCCAGCCGGCTATTCTCCCCTTCCAGCTTCTGTTCTTCCACCGCCAGGTCGCCGGAATGCCTGGCCAGCATCTCGTTCTCGCTGCGCAGGCGCTGGACCTCCGGGTCGAGCTTGGACAGCTGATCCTTCAGCGTCTCATGTCTAAGCTCCAAGGCGCTCTGTTCCTGCTGTAAATTCTGAAGCTGCCTCTGCCTGTCCTCCAGCTCCCGCTGCAAAACGTCATATTTCTCCCGGCTGCTCTCCAGGTCCTCCTGGCACCGGACCAGCTCCGCTTTTTTCGCGGCCATCGTGCCCAACCGTTCCTTCTGCTGGCGGACCTGATCCTCCACCTGTCGAAGCGCCGGTTCGGCGCTGTCGATCTGCTGCTGTAAATCGGTCAGCTGGCTCTGCTGCGCGGCAGTCTGCCGCTGCAAATCTGCCTGGCGGCCCAGCAGCTGCGTTATCTCGGCCTGCCGGGTATTCAGCTGCCCGGACAGCCGCTCGATCTCGGCCTGTATCTGCCGGGGATCGGTCTGCGACGCCACCCTCAGGCGGCGCTCCAGTCCTTCCTTTTGCTCCGTCAGCCGCTGTATCCGGTGCAGGGCTTCCTGCTGCCGCGATGCGTCCTGCTCCAGCTGGTCCACCTGGGTCTGCAGCTGGCGCAGCCTGGTCTCGGTCTGCTGATATGCGCCGGCCTGCTCCTGCAGCGCGGAGAGCTTATTCTGCAGCCGGCCCCAACGGCCCTCGCCGGACAGGGCATCCGCATGGCGGTCAGCGATCTTGGCGGACAAATTGCAGAGCCAGATCAATTTGCTGGTCAGTTCGGACAGGTCCTCCGGCTGACAGTCCTCTATAGCATGGCCGCACTCCCGACGAATATCATCACTCAGATCCTGCACCGTTCCAAGAATATCGTTCAAGGAAAGGGCCGCGGAATGTTCAAACTTGGTGATATCGCTCCGAACTGTCTCCATTCTCATTTTTTCTTCCTCCCGGAATTGTCGACGGTCCGCGCCTCCGCCAGGCCGAACATCTGGCTATAGCTGGCCAACTCAACAGGCGGAAGAGTCAGCAGCGGCTTACCGTTCATATCCACGCTGCGCAGCAGCAGGGACACCACCTCGGACTCGTCCATACTGAAACCGATGTTGTGAAGCGGGATCGGGTAATGGCCGGGGAACCTGGTCCGATAATACTCATCCATCTGTGCGTAGGCCCGGGTGATCCGCTGACACATGGCCGGAAGCAGCGGCAGGATCGTGCCTGCCTGAGGGTTCTCATCGGAGCCGATGAGCAGCTGAGGGATGGTATTCTCGCTGTTCACGAACTTCACCGGCGGCGTATCCGGGCCGCCGACTCGGATCCAGTGCTCCTGACCGGGCTTGAACTCCTGGCGGAACATGATGGCATAGTGCAGCCTGTCATCGGCCTCGGAATAGATACCGATACCGAAGGGCGCGGTGCGCCGGATGGTCATCACGCCGGAAGCCAACAGAGCTGCTCCCTTGGACACGGCGTATTCCCGGTCCTGACCCAGGCCGTGCTGAAACCGGCGGTCGCCCGTATTGGGGCGGTGGAAAAACCACTCCACCTGCTTCTGCACCAGCAGAAACTTGCCGAACCCTCCCACCAGAACGATATGAAAGGCGTCGGTGTTGGGGTTTTGTAATCGTATCTGCGGGCCCTCATCCAGTCGGCCGTCTCCTGAAGGCACTTGCCCAGCTCAGGCTCCACCACGGCTCTGTACGCGCGCATGAGATGCGCATAGGTGACAGGATATCTTTTTCCCCCATATCGTATGGCGGCAAACGTCTCGTCGTTGTTCAGCAGGTCGGACAGGTCCGCACCGCACTCGTCCACGGTATCCCACAGCTTCCGATAATCCTCTCCCACGCTTCCGGCCTGATCGGGGGTATTCGGAGAGATCTGCTCCATGAGCCTGTCCTCCAGAACATCCACCGCCTTCCGGAATTCGGGGCGGCAGGGAAGGAGCTCCGCGGGATCGCATCCGCCCTCCTCCAGCGCCAGGTGCACGGCATGCTCCATATAGGCGATGCCGGCGTTGCCGGTGCGGCCCTGAACGTTTTCTCCGGCGCCGGTGCGGAATAGAACCTTGATCTCCACAGACGCGTCCTGGGGATGCACCTCCGTCAGCGTCAGGTCCAGCGTACCGCCGCCGTAATCCACGATCAGCAGACAGCCGTTAAAATTCGAGCCCACCGCGCGGCGGTATTGATAGGCAAAATATGCGCTGGCGGCGGCAGGCTCGCTGACGATGCGGATACGGTCGCGGTCCACGCCAGGAATACGGGAGCAGATGTCCCGCAGGATGGTGCGCCCGTCCAACTGGCCCCGGCGCACGGCGCTCTGGGTGGTCCACACCTCAGGCGCGCAGATCACAAGGTTGTCCACTCCCGGATCGGCATGACTGCTGAGAATCTTATTCACCTGATCGCGCAAAAATGTCTCCGCCACAGCGCTGGGCGTATAATCGGTGCCAAACCCCCGCTCCTGCAGCAGTTTTTCGTTGCTTTCGGTCAGCAGCATTTTGAACGCGGAAAACGTCCGGGCTGAGGGGTCGTCCAGCTGTATATATTTGCGTGCGGTATAGCCAGTGAGCATTTTCCCGTCGTCATTCAGGCATGCGATGGAGGGGATGGCCTCCGGCTCACTCATGACCGGCTTGCATAATTCTACATTCTTGTTGACTATGTCATAGGTCGAGAAACTGGAGTAGGTGCTTCCCAGATCCACCCCGAGATTCATGGCTGTGTGTCCTCCTTCTATCTTTTACAGGCGTGCCGCCCGACGCGGACGCCGTTCCGACAATTAAACATTTTTATTGTAACACGGAACCCCAGGAAAGGGAATAGCCCATTCCCTTTTTCTGCAATTTTTTCGCAAAACGCCCGGATTTCGGTGCCTTGTGCAGGGCTCATTTTTTGCGCACAGCGCGGTTATCCCTATTCCAATAATCGACATTTGATGCTATAATATTCTTGTATATCCGCGCCTATTTTCGAAAAATAATACAAATCGGAAAAACGAGGTATTCTTATGAAAATTCTGGCAATTTACTTGGCGGCGATCAATGCGGCAGCCTTTGTGGTCATGGCTGTGGACAAATACCGGGCGCAGCACCAGCAATGGCGTGTGCGGGAGTTTACGCTGATGCTGCTGGCTCTGCTGGGCGGCAGCCTGGGGACGCTGCTGGCTATGTGTGCTTGTCATCATAAAACGCAGCACAAAAAATTCACCATCCTTGTCCCGCTCCTTCTTGTGCTGCAAACCGTTCTGGTGGTAGTCCTGGCCATTGCTTCCAAGCAGTAAACCGGTAAAGGAGAAGATAAACCATGTGGAAATGCCCGGTATGTGAAACGGAATACGATGAAGTAACCGTCTGCCCCAAGTGTGGATTCGACGGCAGCTGCGATTATGAACACTATCCCACGGCCTTCGCCGTGGCAGGCGCGAAAAGCACCCGCGCCCTGCGGCGGGAGTGGGAGCAGAAGCAGATCCCGCCGGTGAGTGGCGGAAACCGGAAGCGGACCGTGTTCATCACCCAAGACCAGGCGTCCCAGGGCTGCCGGGTCACGGCGGGATATGTGGACGGCAAGCGGCTGGAGCTCACCGTTCCGGCGGGCACGAAGGACGGCAGTGCCCTGCGCTGCAGCGGCCTGGGCCAGTCCGGCAGAAACGGCGGCAAAAGCGGCGATCTCCTGGTCACCGTGCGCGTGCAGGAGTCCCCGGAGCCGGACGGCCTCTATGACGCCCCCAAGGACCCGCCGGTAAAAGGCGGCGACCTGCGGGCAACGGTGTATATCACCCCGAAGCAGGCCGCCCAGGGCTGCCAGCTCCGGGTCACGCTCTCCGGCGGCGGCACGCGCCAGGTGACCATCCCCGGGGGCTGTACGGACGGGAAAAAGCTGCGCTATACCGGCCTGGGCCAGTCCGGCAGAAACGGCGGCAAAAACGGCGACCTCCTGGTCACCGTGCGCGTGCAGAAGCCGGAGGCCCCCAAGCTGGAACCTGCCCGACCTCCAGAAAAGCTGACATGGCAATCTGAACTGACGCCGACGTTGGCAGCCCAGGGCTGCACCAGGTCGATTCCCTTCAAGCACAACGGCAAGGAGACCAGCTTAACGCTTTTCATCCCGGCCGGTGTGGTCTATGGAGAAAAGCTACACTATCCGCAGGTCAGAGCGGATGATGGCACATTATGTGATGTGACGTTATCCGTTGTGGTGCAGAATGATAGTTTTCTCGGGAGTCTGGCTTTCCTCGCTCAAGTAATTGCCACTTTACCATTTATTATTTCACTTATTGTGTGTATTTTCACCAGTTTTTCGATATCTATTTTTACGGACATATTTAGCATATCGCTTGTTGTAATGATACCCGCAAGCATCATTCGAAACATTAGCCAGTCACGCAACAAGAAAAAATACGGTCCCAAGACGCCGGAGGAGAAAAGACGCTGCGAGACGCCCCGGGAAATGCCGCCCCAGCGGTAGCATAGATCAAGGACGGATAACTAAGGAGGACCCACCATGTGGAAATGCCCGGTATGTGACCGAGAAAACACCATAGCCGCAGTCTGCCCCACCTGCGGGTACGACCGGACCTGCGATTATGAACACTATCCCACGGTCTTCGCCGTGACAGGCGCAAAAAGCACCCGTGCCCTGCGGCGGGAATGGGAGCAGAAGCAGGGCCCGGGAATGGATCAGCTGCTGATGGAATGGTTTATCGGGAGCCACCAGAAAAAGGACGCCACTGCGGCGGAGCGGTGCTTCCGGGAAAAGGCGGAGGCAGGCGATGCGGCGGCCCAATGGTGGCTGGGCGCCAGCTATCAGTACGGCGTCGGTGCGGAGAAGAACCATCGTCAGGCCCTGCATTGGTATCGCTTAGCGGCCCGTCAGGGAAGCCAACCGGCCCAGGACATGCTCCAGGCGCTCTCCGGTCAGGCCTATGACCAGCAGCAGCTGGAACTGCTGCTGGAGCGAGCGGAACAGGGCATCCGAGATGCCCAGTATGAGGTGGGCAGACGCTTCTGGAACGGCGACGGCGTGGACCAGGACCACAAACAGGCTGCGGATTGGTTTGATCGTGCGGCCCGTCAGGGCCTGGCCGCAGCCCAATGCGCACTGGGGCTCTGCTATGAACGCGGTGACGGCGTAGAGCAGGACATGTGGCAGGCAGCGGCCTGGTGCCGGTGGGCGGCACAGCAGGGCGACGCCGAAGCCCAGTGCCGTCTGGGCCGTTATCTGGCCGCAGGCTTCGGTGTGCGAAAGGATGCCGCTGAGGCGGCAGTCTGGTATCGCAACGCCGCCGACCAGGGCCTCGCTGAGGCGCAGCTCCGCCTGGCTGAATGCTATGAAAAGGGTCAGGGCGTACCAAAGGATATGGATGAGGCAATCCGATGGTATCGTAAGGCAGCAGAACAAGGAAACAAGGATGCAGAAAAACGGCTGGAAGTCCTGGAATTCTAAGTGACATCTGATAAGGGAGATTACTTATGTGGAAATGCCCGGTATGTGAAACGGAATACGGCGATGTAACCGTCTGCCCCAAGTGCGGGTTCGACGGCAGCTGCGACTATGAGCGCTACCCCACGGTGTTCACGGTCCGAAACGCAAAAAGCACCCGCGCCCTGCGGCGGGAATGGGAGCAGAAGCAGGGCCCGGGGCTGGATCAGCTGCTGATGGAATGGATGCTCCTGAGCACGGAGGTGCCTTCCGCCGCCGGGGCGGAGATGTATCTGCGCCGGAAGGCGGACCAGGGCAGTCGAGAGGCCCAGCTGTGGCTGGGCAACGCCTACCGTTATGGCGTCGGCGCCAAGCAGGATGATGTCCAGGCGGCGCAGTGGTACCAAAAAGCGTCGGACCAGCAGTACGCCCTGGCACAATACATGCTGGGCCGCTGTTATGAGGAGGGCCGCGGCGTACCCAAGGATATAAAGCGGGCCGTGACACTATATGGCAAGGCAGCAGGCCAGGATTGCCAACGGGCGCAGCTTCGTTTGGGCCAGTGTCTTGCGGCGGGACGGGGGGCCGAGAATAACGCAGTGGCAGCAGCCATTTTGTTTAAGATGGCAGCAAACCGCGATTATCCGCCGGCCCAGAATCAACTGGGCTATTGCTGTTACAAGGGCGAAGGCGTTGCACGTGACTATACACAGGCGGCAGCGTGGTTCCGCAGGGCGGCGGAGCAGGGCTATGCGCCGGCTCAGTGCAATTTAGGGGCGTGCTATAAAAATGGCACCGGCGTGCCCCAGGACACGGCTCAGGCGGTGAAGTGGTATTCCCTGGCCGCCCAGCAGGGCAGCGCCGACGCGAAGCAGCAGCTGGAAGCATTGGAAAAAAACAGCAGCCCGAACAAGCCGAAGGCCCCCGAGCAGCCGCCGGTCAGCGAAAAAACGGCGGAGCAGTGGTATAAGGCATATCTGGATGAGAAGGACGAGGAAAAGAGGACTGCATATCTGGTGCGGGCTGCCGCGATGGGCTGCGCGCCGGCCCAGAATCAACTGGGCTATTGCTATGATTCCGGCACCGGCGTGCCCAAGGACCCGGCCCAGGCCGTGGTCTGGTACCGCAAAGCAGCCGATCAGGGGGATGTTGATGCCCAAAACAACCTGGGCGTTTGCTATGAAAGCGGTGCCGGCGTACCCAAGGATGCGGCCCAGGCCGTGGTCTGGTACCGTAAGGCAGCAGAACAGGGCCTCGCCCGTGCCCAGTGCAACCTGGGCATATGCTATGACGATGGCACCGGCGTGCCCCAGGACACGGCCCAGGCCGCGGCCTGGTACCGCAAAGCCGCCGAGCAAGGCTTTGCCCGGGCGCAGTGCAATCTGGGCTACTGCTGCGAATCCGGTACCGGAGTGGAAAAAGACCCCGCACAGGCAGTGGTATGGTACCGCAAGGCAGCAGAACAGGGCTTCGCCCGTGCCCAGTGCAACCTGGGCTACTGCTATAAAAACGGCATCGGCGTACTCAAGGACGAGAGGCTGGCAATAAAGTGGTATCGCAAGGCAGCAGAACAGGGCTTCGCCCGTGCCCAGAACAACCTGGGCGTGTGCTATAGAGACGGCACAGGCGTGCCCAAGGACCCGGCCCAGGCCGTGGTCTGGTACCGCAAAGCAGCCGATCAGGGCTATGCCACGGCTCAGTATAACCTGGGCGTATGCTATAAAAATGGAAAAGGCGTACCCAAGGATGCGGCCCAGGCCGTGGTCTGGTACCGCAAGGCTGCCGAGCAGGGCTACGCCGACGCCCAATGCAATCTTGGCTATTGCTATGAAACCGGTGCAGGCGTACCCAAGGATCTGGCCCAGGCAGCACGCTGGTACCGCAAGGCGGCAGAACAGGGCCAGACCATCGCTCAGTACAATCTGGGCATATGCTATAAAAATGGCACCGGCGTGCCCAAGGATGCGGCCCAGGCGGCGGCCTGGTACCGCAGGGCAGCCAATCAGGGTGACGCCGACGCCCAGTACAGTCTGGGCCGCCTCTATGAAAACGGCACCGGCGTGCCCAAGGATACAGCTCAGGCAGCCGCCTGGTATCGCAAAGCCGCCGACCAAGGCCATGCCAATGCAAAGCAGCGGCTGGAGACCCTAAAAAATTGAACTAAAGACAGCGGGAGCGTTGAAAGGGAAAATCAATTATGTGGAAATGCCCGGTATGTGAAACGGAATACGGCGATGTAACCGTCTGCCCCAAGTGCGGGTTCGACGGCAGCTGCGACTATGAGCGCTACCCCACGGCGTTCACGGTCCGAAACGCAAAAAGCACCCGCGCCCTGCGGCGGGAGTGGGAACAGAAGCAGGCGCCCAGGGTGGACGGCGGAAACATAAACCGCGAGATCGTCATCACCCCGGAGCAGGCAGCGCAGGGCTGCCAGATCACCGCAGGGTACTTTGGCGGCAAGCGCGTGGAGGTGACCATCCCCGCCAATTGGAAGGACGGCGGTCTGCTGCGTTGTGCGGAGCAGGGCTACCCCGGCAAAAACGGCGGCAAAAACGGCGACCTGATCCTGACGGTCCGCGTGCAGCAGCCGGAACCGTCCCAACAGGCAAAGCAGTCAAAGCTGCAAGCCCAGACGCAGCAGCAAGCCCAGCAGCCGAAGCAAGCCCAGCCCGCTCCGGCCAAGGCCCCGGCGGCGAAGAAAAAATTCCCGGTCTGGCTGTTGATTATCATCGCAATAGCCGCTTTTGTGTTCTATAAAGAAAACAGCGGAAATGACGTGGTAAACTATAAGGACGAAAAAATTGTCGATTGCGAGATAAGCTATGAAACGCCCTCAGGCGGAAGCAATTATGTGCGGCTTGCCGTGGCGGAGGACGGTGTGATCGAGAAGAAAAAGCTCAAGGAACTGAAAAAGCTCCTCAATAAAAACCACTGCTATAATCTGCAGATTGAGGGTCTCAACAAGCGCGGCCAGCTCGGGAAAGACCTGCTGAAGCAGGTCTCAACCCTGCGTTATGTTTTTCACCTTCAAATTTATTACTTTCAAGCAGTGGAAGGGTTGGATGCCCTGTCAGAGAGCAATGTGTATGAGCTCACAATTGTTGACTGCGACTCGGTGGACCTAAAAGGGCTCGAAACCGTGAGCGATTTGCACGAACTCAACATAAGCTCTGTCCGTCAAGTTTCTAATTTGGGGGTATTGTCCGAGCTGGTGGGTCTGTTCGAGCTGGATATCACCAACAGCTATATCAGAGATCTGCCGTCCCTGGATAGTCTGACGAAGTTAACGAGATTGTATCTTTCTGATAACCAGATCAGCGATCTGACGCCTCTGGCTGGATTGACAGAGCTTCAGTCTCTTCGCATGGAGAACAATCAGATCCGCAGCCTGGCCGGATTGGAGAATCTCACAGCCTTGTATGCCATCTACGCCGCCGGGAACCCGCTGACGGACACCAGCGCCCTGGAGGTATCCGGATGCATGAGCGCTTTGCGCACAGACTAAGCACGCGAAAGGGTACGCCTTCCCCCCCATACCGCAGTTTCCATTTCCCGGAAGCTGCGGTATTATTTTTCTTCTTCAAAATCAAAGGGGCATGTGCCTTAATGGCACATGCCCCTTTTGTCAGCAGCCCTTGTCTGGCAGCTATCACAGTATTTGTTTTGTGAAACCTGTTTTATGGACAGCTGCCCCTTGGCGTCCCGTTTTTTACATATTGCGGATTTCCTCCAGGAGGGCGTCCAGGCTCTCCCGGTCCAGGGTCTGGGGCTTTTCCTCGGATTCCGGGGTTTCCGGCTCCTCCGGTGCGGCAGACTCCGCCTCCGGGGCAGGGGCCTCCGGCTCCTCCGGTGTGGCAGACTCCGCCTCCGGGGCAGGGGTCTCCGGCTCCACAGGGGCAGGCTCCGACTCGGCGGGTGCCGGGTCCGGGGCTTCCGGCTGAGCAGGCTCCGGGGCCTCCGGGAGTTCCGAGGGCTCCGGCGGAATCTCCGGCTCCGGGGCTTCCGGTTGGGCGGACGCCGCAGGCGCAGGCTCCTGTGCAGATTCCTCCGGTTGGGCAGTCGGTTCGTGTTCAGGCTCCGGCTGGGGCTCCTGGGGCTCCGGCTGCTCCATCCGGGCCAGACGATCCAGGATACGGCGGCGACTGCGGGAAATGCCAACGGACCGCCCGATAAAGAACAGCGCCACCAGCAAAACCACCAGCTGCAAAGCCAGGATGGCGTACAGCGGCACCCAGCGCCCCGTCAGCAGGGGCAGATCCACCGGTGCGCACAGCGCCGTCCACAGGGAGCGGAAGGGGCCGGGCTGCTGATCGTCAGGCTCCGGCGCGGGGGCCTCCGGCTCCGGTTCTCCGATCTGGGGCAGGGTCCCGGCAAAGCCAGGCATCCGCACCACATGGACCGTATAGTCCCGGGTGGTTCCGTCTTCAGCGGTGCAGGTAACGGTCAGCACATTGTCGCCCTGCTTCAGGGCGGCGTCCGGCTGGGTAACACCCAGGGCCTTGCTGTCCTTGGCGGTGGCGGAAAGGGAGAGCTTGGTGGTCTCATAGGGGACATACACGGCATATTCCGTGATATTGGGTGCAAAGGCCGGGGTCAGCTTCCCCTCGGAGGGAGTCAGATCCGCCAGATCCGCATCGCTGCTGAGGGTCGCCGTGGGGTCTGGCTGGCGGGTAACGGAAATGGTATAGCGGCGGGTGGCGCCGTTGGCGGCGGTGACGGTGAGGACCACCGTGTTGACGCCCACGGACAGCTGGTTGCCGCTGACGGATACATCGGCGCCGCCGTCCGCCGCACTGTAATCCAGAGGCAGGCGGGACACATCATAGGGCACGGTGACGCTGTATTCCGTTGTGCCGGCGGAAAAGGACGGCGACAGGGCGTAGCTCCCGCAGGAAAGGCCGGACAGATTGGCGTTGCCGGAAGGGGGCGGGGCCACGCTGGCCGACCAGGAGGCATCGTTGAGACTCTGGTCACTATTGCCGTCGCTGGTCATGATATCGGTGATGGTGGCGCTGACCTTGGTCCCGGCAGCCACGCCGGACTTCACCCGGAACGTAACGGCCAGAACGGCGGAGCTGCCGTTGATGGGGTTGTCGAGATGATCGTTATAGGCCAGCAGGTTGCCGCCGTTCATTTCCACGGACCAGCTGTCACCGATGAGCTGGCGAGTGCCGGTGAGGGTCAGGGCACTGCTGTCGTAGTGCAGCACAGCGGTGATGCCCTGGATATTGGAGCCGCTGACGGAAAAGGTGACGGTGACGCTGTCGCCGGCCCGGACGCTGCCGGAGCCGGAGAAGCTGGCCCCGGCGGCCTCCGCTGTCACGGGCAGCAGACACCACAGCAGCAGTGCTGCCAGAAAGCCCGCCAGGGCAGATGAGATATTCTTTCGCATGGCATGGTCCCTCATACTCAGTTGGGTTGTATGGTACCCCGGCCCAGCAGGTACGCCTGAAGCCGGACCATATCGGTGATGGTAACCTGACCGTCGCCGTTGAGGTCCGCCGCCTGAAGGGCCGCGCCGGTCAGGGACGTCTTGCCCAGCAGGTGAGCCTGGAGCCGGACCATATCGGTAATGGTGACCCGGCCGTCGCCGCTGAGGTCGCCGGTGACCACGGTGGTCAGGGTCTGGATGGTCTGGCCGTCCCTGGCATAGGTGACGGTCATGCCGGTGCCCACCAGGCTGTCGCCCTGAACCGGCAGAGTAATGTAATCGCTGGGGGACAGGTTTGCCAGCAGCTGGCGGGCAGTGGTGCCCATGGGGATGGCCCGCAGATAGCTGTCGGCGATGCGGTAGGCCCCGGTGGTGATCTCCTTGGGGACGGACTCCACGGCCTTGGCCGCATACTGAGCGGTAAAGGTCACGTTGCCGGAGATGGTCATGCCGTTGGTGTAGCCCTGCCAGCCGGTGAAGGTATAGGTATACTGGCTGTCGGCGGGACGGGTAGGCGTTCCGGCGGGACGGGGAATGGTCTGTCCCGCGGTGAGCTTCCCCTGGGCATACACGGAACCGTCGTAGTTCACGAACTGATAGGTATACTGCCCCTGATAGTGGGCGTAAAGGGTAATGTTGCTGGCGCCGGTGGTGCTGTTGGCGGTGATCTGCTGGCCGCCGTCGGGCTGGGTGAACCAGCCCACAAAGGCGCAGCCGTCCTTCACCGCCGTGGGCAGATTGCCGTACTTCTGACCGGCGGATACCAGGCGGGTGCTCTCGGAGCAGGTGCCGCCGCAGGGATCGAAGGACACCACATAGGAGTCGTCGGTAACGTAGAACTTGGACTCCAAGCGGTAGTTGTCCCCGGCGGTATTCTCCGCCGCGATGACCAGGGTATAGCCGCCCACACCCAGCCGGGAGAAGGCCACGGCGTCGTCCAGCCGGGACAGGTCATAGCTCTTGGCGTTGGGCGCAGCTGTGGCGGGGGTAATGGCATTGGAGCCGTTGGATCTCTGGATGGACACCGTCACCCGGCGGATGTCATAGGCGTTGCGCAGGGTGCCCCGGAAGGGAAAGCCCGTCTGTCCCACCGTCAGGGTGGAGTTTACCGTGGGATAGGACGCGCCGTCCAGGGTCCAGCCCGCCCCGGCCAGGGCCAGCTGCCACTGCATGGCCGTATCCGCCAGGATCAGGCGGCCGCCTGCGGCGTTGGAGGAAACGGACAGATAGCTGCCCGTGCCCCGGTTTTGCAGGGAGAAGCCGCTGTTGTATACGGCGGCCTTCCACAGCTGACCGTTATCCGTGGAGGCTTTGGCCAGAGTAACGCCGTTTTTCCCGGCGGTCAGCCGCAGGCCGTTTTCCTGGCAGGTGATGGTATAGTACCCGCTGGCATGATAATCCAGGCGGAACTGCTGGTTTTTGCCGCTGCCCACGGCGTTCAGGGTCAGGCCCGAGGAGCCAGGGGTGGCGGTCAGGTTACTGTTGGCAGAGGAGCGCAGCTGATACACGCCCTCCCCCACCGTGGCATCCTTGAAGCCGTAATCCGCCAGCATGACCTGGGCCTTGGCGGGCTCGTTGATCCGCAGGCGGGCGTATACGCCCAGCTGCACGTCGCCGGAGTTGCCATCGTAATACTTCAGCACCTTGCCGGTGACGCCGTACTTGTCGGCGGTGGGGCCGGTCATAACGCCGTAGGAGTCTGACTGAGGCTCCCGCACGGCGCCGCTTTCGTTGTAAATGGCCTCGATGAGCTGGGCCTCAGGCTGATTGGCAAAGCCGCCCAGAGCGTCGAAGGCCCGCATAATGACGCCGGTGGCGCCGCCCCGTCCATCGCTGCTGGAAAAGCCCGAGGAGCCGCCCACTCCGTGCTGCACGGCACGGGACCAGAACACGTTGCGCAGTGCGATGCTGTAGTTATCCATGTCAAAGCCGGGAACAGCGGACTCAATAGACCGGACGATGGGGTCATAGTAGCTGCGGCGGACATAGTTCCGCTGCACCCGCAGAAAGCCGTCGCTGTCCTCGTTGGCCAGGGCCCGCCAGGTGGCGTCGAAATTGGAGCCGTAGCCCCCGTCGGCGTCATAGGCGGCAGAGAGCCGGTTGCCGATGGAGCGGTAGTATGTATCCGAGGAGGACTGGCACCACCGGAAAAAGGCCCGGGGAATGTCGCTGCGGCTGGAGAACTGATACGCACCGTAGGACTTGCCGCCGGCGTCGCCGGAGCCGGAGGAAATGACCCCCGGACCGCTGGCTTCAAAGCGCTGGCTCAGTGTGCCCAGCAGCTGCTCCTCCTGGTCATCGGCGGCGGTGGCCGATGTGAACACCGGCAGGATCACCGGAATGGCCGCCACCAGCAGCGCCAGGCAAAGCAAAATACTTGTCCCTCTACGCATGGTTTTCATCGTATCACCCCGTTGCAAAGCATGTAATCGAAAAACACAATACTGTGTCGTATTCAGGAATAGTATAGCACCTTTTTTCAGGGGTGTCCACCGAAAACGGTCGATTTTCCCAACTAATTAGCATATGAAGCGCGTGAAGTTCTTGGAGTATAAAAAAGCGGAAAATCCGTCTCATAAACGTTATCCCGATTGCCCCTTTCTCCGGCTTTCTCCTGCCCGGCCGTTATTTTTGTTAATAATCCATTGCATTGTCCGCTAATATGCCGTATAATGCCCCTATCTAACGAAACAGGAGGGCTTTGCCATGCGCCCTGATGGAACCCGCGTAAAGGACCTGCCGCCGCTGGTGGCGGCCATTCCCTATATCATGCCCAAGCGCTACGACGCCTGGAACTCCGTCACCGAAAACATCGACGAGGAGATCATCAAGGACTTCATCCGCACCCACCGCCGGGCTGGGGTGCGGCTGAACCATATGAGCGTCATCATCTCCGCCTATTACAAGGCGGTGCTGCGCAATCCCAAGCTGAACTACTTCGTCATGAACGGCCGCATTTACCGCCGCAACCACTTCTGCGTGTCCTTCGTGATCCTGAAAAAGCAGGCCAACGGGGTAGTCAACGAGACCACGCTGAAGGTGTATCTGGACGAGAACGACACAGTGTTTACCGTGAATCAGAAAATTGCCGACGCAATTGCCGCCAATCGGGCGGAGCACCAGTCCAACAGCACCGACAAGTTCGCCAAGTTCATGTTCTCCGTGCCGGGTCTGCCGAAATTCGTCGTGTGGCTGGCCTATCATCTGGACCGCCACGGTCTGCTGCCCCGGAAGATCATCGAGCTGTCCCCCTTCCACACCAGCATGTTCATCATGAATCTGGCCTCCATCAAGACCAGCTATATCCACCACCATTGTTATGAATTCGGCACCACCAGCGTGTTTGTGTGCATGGGCAAGCCCGTGCCAAACTATATATCCGGCGACCTGACCCGAAAGATGATGCCCATCGGCGTGGTCATGGACGAGCGTATCTGCACCGGGTACGAATATGCCGCCTTCTGCAACGATTTCCGCCGTTATATGCGTCTGCCGCAGATGCTGGAATACCCCTTCTGCCAGGAGGAGCCGGAAAAGAAGCCCGCCGCCGAGACCGCCGCTGTATAACTGAAAATGCTCTGCCCATGGGGCAGAGCATTTTCAGTTATGCTCCTATGGGATCGTCGTCGGAGTCGTCGCGGACCGGCGCACCGCCGCTGGCGGGCAGGGGCGCGATCAGGGTCCGGTACAGCCGCCGGAAGAAGGCCAGGGTCACAAGCAGGGACGCGATCTCCGCCAAGGGATAGCTCCACCACACCAGGTCGTCGTTGCCGATGCTCTGGCCGTATCGGGCCAGGACATAGGCAATGGGCACCAGGAACACCAGCTGCCGGATGATGGATGTGGTCATGGAGTACACCGCTTTGCCCAGGGCCTGGAAGGAGCTGCCCAGGGCGATGCAGGCGCCGGCCATGCAAAAGCTCAGGGAGATGATCCGCAGGGCGGGGACGCCCACCTGCAGCATGGTGTCCGTGGCGTCGAAAATTTTCAGCAGGCTCCCGGGAACGGACCAGAACACCGCCATGCCCACCAGCATGATGCAGGAGGCATAGATGGCGCTGCGCTTGATGGTCTCCACCATCCGCAGCCGGTTCTGGGCCCCGTAGTTATACGCCACGATGGGCACCACGCCGTTGTTCAGGCCGAACACCGGCATAAAGATGAAGCTGTTGAGCTTGAAGTAAATGCCGAAGGCCGTGGCTGCCGTCTCCTTGGCGGAGTGATAGGCAATGAGGATCTTGTTCATGCAGAAGGTCATCACCGAGCCGATAGCCACCATGATGACGCTGGGCAGGCCGATGGCATAGATATTCCCCACCAGCCGCCAATTGGGCCGGAAGCCCCGGAACTGCAAATGGATTTCCTTGTTCTTCTTCAGGTTGAAGATCAGTGCCAGAATACAGCCGCAGAACTGTCCGATGACCGTGGCCACCGCCGCGCCGGTAACGCCCATGTCGAACACAAAGATGAAGATGGGGTCCAGCACAATATTCACGATAGCGCCCAGTCCCTGGGTATACATGGACAGGATGGACCGGCCGGTGCCCTGTAAAAGCCGCTCAAACATGATCTCGCCGAACAGCCCCAGGGAGCCGCAGCAGCAGATCAGCAGATAGTCAATGCCGTTGTCGATGATGTAGTCGATTTGGGTCTGGGACCGGAAGAAGGGCCCCGCAAACAGCAGCGCCAGCACGGCGCTGATGACAAAGCCCACCACCGCCAGGAATACGCCGTTGATGGCCACGGCGTTGGCCCGCTGCTGGTCCTTGGCCCCCAGAGCCCGGCCCATCAGGGCGTTGACGCCCACGGCGGTGCCGGTGGCCAGGCCGATCATCAGGTTCTGGGCCGGAAACGCCAGGGACACGGCGGTCAGCGCCTGCTCACACACCCGGGACACGAACACGCTGTCCACAATGTTGTATAGGGCCTGCACCAGCATAGACGCGATGATGGGCAGGGACATGTTGATGATGAGCTTGGAAATAGGCATGGTGCCCAATTTGTTCTCTTTTTCCATGGGACTGCTTTCCCCTCCTTACGAATCTGTTCACAAGAGAGTATTGTATCATAGCGCCGCGCAAAAGAAAACCCTCCGAAAGCTACATTTTCCGCAGCTTATCGGAGGATTTTTTATTGATTTCGGAAACTTATTTCGTGCTTCGAGACAATCAGCTCACTGCGTCACCAGATAGCTGCCGCTCTCGGGTGCATAGCCGGCCATAGTCACCACGCGCGTGGCCCGGTCATAGCCGGTGGGCAGCGCCGATGCGTCCGCATCGGGCATGACATACACCCGGTCGAAGCAGGACGCCAGCAGCTCCGCCGTGACGCCGTTGTCCGCCGACGGAGTCTCCCGCAGCACCACGGACAGCACCGTGCCCTCCGGCAGCTGCTTTTCCAAAGCCTGGGCAAAGTCCTTCAGCACCACCGTCTTGTCGGCAGGCAGCTCCAGAGCCGACTGATCGCCGCTGATGGGATACAGGAACCAATCCAGCAGAATCTCGTCAAAGCCCATCTGGGCGCACTCCTTGGCCAGGTCCGTGATATACCGCAGGGTCCCCGGCTTGGAGGGGTCCAGCCACCGGCGGCCGGAGCCGTCCCGGTACAGGGTCCCGTCGGCAGCACACAGGGCCGCCTGCTCCTGCTGAGCGTCGGCAAAGGCGTTGTCGCAGAAGCACGCCAGCCGCGCCACGGTATAGCAGTTGCTGTCCAGTATGGTCTGGAGGTTCCGGCTGGTGGACAGTCCGCCGGTGAGAATGCCTTCCGGCAAGGCCACCGCCGTGTGATACGCCACGGACCCGTCATACATCTTCACGTTGACGGCCACAGCCTCCCGGTCCGTCAGCAGATAGCCGGGGTCGCTGCCCAGGCAGCCGTACGGCAGCTCCCAGGCGTGGATGGCCTCCACCTTCTGCCGCTGAGGCTCCTCCCGGGTGATGTCCACATCATCCGGCACAGGCGTGGAGTCCGGCTGGGGCTTCTCCGGCTCCTTCCGGGACCAGGGCAGCTCCAGATGGGCCTTGCCCTCGTCATCATACACCACATACTCCTGGGTCAGCAGATAGGCCACCGCCGCCAGCAGGATCAGCACCAGCACAACGACCAGCGCCACCTTGCCCCGGGTATTCCGCCCCCGGTAGCGATGATATCCTTTTGTGGTCATGGCGCGCACCTCCGTTCATGCAAATGCTTCAGGGCTGGATGCTGTCCAGCTGACCCACCCGGCGGGCATGGCGGCCGCCCTCAAACTCGGTGTTCAGAAACACCTCCACAATACGCTTGGCCAGGTTGGGGCCGGTGATGCCCGCACCCAGGGCCAGCACGTTGGCATCGTTGTGACGGCGGGTCATCTCGGCAGACAGGGAATCGGTGCAGTGGGCGCAGCGGATACCCTTGACCTTGTTGGCGGCAATGGAGATGCCAATGCCGGTAGTACAGATGACGATACCCTTCTCGCATGCGCCGGAGGCCACCAGCCGGGCCACCTTTTCGCCATAAATGGGATAGTCCACGCTTTCGGTGGAGAAGCAGCCCACATCCTCAAAGTCGATGTCGTGCTCCTCCAGCCAGATGAGAATGTCCTGCTTCAGCAGATAGCCGCCGTGATCGCAGCCAATGGCAATTTTCATGATGCTATGCTCCTCTCGGGTGGTTCACAGGGCCTGAAACCGCGGCTTGCCCTGTTCAAATGTGGTAAAATAGCGGAAGCCGCATTCCCGCAGCAGCTCCTGGCGCTGCCGGATGAAGCAGCCCACGTCCCCGGGCCGGTGGGCGTCACTGCCCAGGGTGACGATCTCGCCCCCCAGGCGGCGGTACAGCCGCAGGATCTCCGGCCCCGGCAGGGGCTCGTTTCCCCGGTTGGTATTGCACTCGATGCCCACCCCCTTGGGGATCACAGTGCGGAGGACCTCCTCCACCCGATCCATATGGCGGCGGAACGTCATATGCTCCCCGTGGTGCTCGTTGATATACCGCAGCGGCAGGGTCAGATGACCCAGCACCTGAAACTGTCCCCACCGGGCCAGCTCCAGAACGCTGTCCAGATAGCTGTCGATGACACTATCATAATACGCTTCGTCACCTTTTTCAATATAGTACAGGTCCATGTTGCCAAACTTTTTTCCGCCCAGATGCACGGACCCGATGACAAAATCCACCGGTGCACCGTCCATCATATGGACGGCCCGGTCAAAGCCGTACTGAGCGTCGCCCAACTCCGCCCCCAGCCGCAGGGTGATCCGGTCCCCCCACAGGGCCTGGGCCTCCCGGAACTGGCGCCAGGCCTCGTCCCAGTCAAAATCCCACCGGGGACGGAAATCATCCCAGTACAGGGTGTCCACATGGTCGGTGATACACAGCTCATTAAGGCCCTGCCGGACGGCGGCCTCCGCCGCCTGGGCCATGGTCTGGTGTCCGTCCGGGGAACAGGTGGAATGTACGTGATAATCGGCAAGGTACATGGCTTACTTCTTCTTTCCGAAAAAGCTGCGGTGCTTTTCGTAGTTGCCCTCGCCCAGGGTCTCGCTGAACCTCTTCAGGGCTTCCTTCTGCTCCCGGTTCAGGTCCCGGGGCGTCTCAATGGTAACGGTGACATACTGGTCGCCCCGGCCCCGGCCGTTAAGCACCGGGATGCCCTTGCCCCGCAGCCGGAACACAGTGCCGGTCTGGGTGCCCTCGGGGATGGTATACTTCACCCGCCCGTCGATGGTGGGGATCTCCAGCTCCGCGCCCAGCACCGCCTGGGTGAAGGTGATGGGTGCCTCGCAGAACACGGACGTTCCCTCCCGCCGGAAGATCTCGTGGGGCCGCACCATCACGGTGATCAGCAGGTCGCCGCTGGGGCCGCCGTTGGACCCGGCATGGCCCTGGCCCCGCAGGGAGATGGTCTGCCCGTTGTCGATACCGGCGGGGATGGTCACCTGGATGGTCCGGCGCTTGCGGATGCGTCCGCTGCCCCGGCAATCAGGACAGGGCTGGTGGATGATCTTGCCGGTGCCCCGGCACTTCTGGCAGGGTCCCTGGCTCTGCATGACGCCGAAGGGCGTCCGCTGGGCCTGGGTCACGGTGCCGGTGCCGTGGCAATCGGGGCACACCTCCGGCGTGGTGCCGTGGGCGCAGCCGTTGCCCTTACAGGTGGGGCAGGACTCGCTGCGGTCCACCGTCACGGATTTTTCGCAGCCGAAGGCCGCCTCCGTGAAGTCTACGGAGACGCTGGCCCGGATGCTCTCGCCCCGGCGGGGGCCGTTGCGCCGCTGCTGGCCGCCGCCGAAGCCGCCGCCAAAGAAGCTGCCGAAAATATCGCCCAGGTCGCCGAAGTCGAAGCCCCCTGCACCGTATGCGCCGCCCTGGCCCGCGCCATAGTTGGGGTCCACCCCGGCAAAGCCGAACTGGTCGTATTTCTGGCGCTTTTCGGGGTTGGACAGCACCTCGTTGGCCTCGTTGATCTCCTTGAACTTCTCCTCGGCCGCCTTGTCGCCGGGGTTCATGTCCGGGTGATACTTCCGGGCCAGCTTTTTGTATGCTTTTTTGATCTCGTCCTCGCTGGCGCCCTTTTCCACGCCCAGGACCTCATAATAATCGCGTTTGTCTGCCATAAAGGCCCGCTCCCTTCTCTGGGTCTTTTATCCCGGAACACCACAGGAAGGGACAGGAAGCCCTGCCCCTTTCCGGTGGTATATTTTCACTTACTTATTCTTGTCGTCGTCATCCACGACCTTGTAGTCGGCGTCGTAATACTGGCCGCCCTGGTCGCCGGTGGGACCGCCCTGGGCGCCGGCCTGACCGGCATCACCCTGGGGCGCCTGCTGCTGATACAGCTTCTCGCTCATCTTGTAGAACAGCTGGGTCAGTTCCTCGGTGGCAGCCTTGATGGCGTCGGTGTCCTCGCCCTTCAGAGTCTCCTTCAGCTTGTCGATACCGGCCTGGATGGGGGCCTTCTCGCTCTCAGGCAGCTTGTCGCCCACCTCGCTGAGGGTCTTTTCGGACTGATAGACCATCTGGTCGGCCTGGTTGCGGACCTCTACCTTCTCCTTGACCTTGGCGTCCTCGGCGGCATACTGCTCGGCCTCCTTCACGGCCTTCTCAATGTCGTCCTTGCTCATGTTGGAGGAGGAGGTGATGGTGATGTGCTGCTCGGTGCCGGTGCCCAGGTCCTTGGCGGACACGTTGACGATGCCGTTGGCGTCGATGTCGAAGGTCACCTCGATCTGGGGCACGCCGCGGCGGGCCGGAGCGATGCCGTCCAGGTGGAAGCGTCCCAGGCTCTTATTGGCGGCAGCCATCTCGCGCTCACCCTGGAGCACGTTGACCTCCACGGAGGTCTGGTTATCGGCGGCAGTGGAGAAGATCTGGCTCTTCTTCACAGGGATGGTGGTGTTGCGCTCGATCAGGCGGGTGCACACGCCGCCCATGGTCTCGATGCCCAGAGACAGCGGGGTCACGTCCAGCAGCAGCAGACCCTTTACATCGCCGGTCAGCACGCCGGCCTGCAGGGCCGCGCCCATGGCCACGCACTCATCGGGGTTGATGCCCTTGAAGGGCTCGCTGCCGGTGAAGTTCTTCACGGCCTCCACCACGGCGGGGATACGGCTGGAGCCGCCCACCATCAGGACCTTGGACAGGTCGGAGGGCTTCAGACCGGCGTCGGACATGGCCTGACGCACGGGGCCCATGGTGGCGTCCACCAGATGGCCGGTGAGCTCGTTGAACTTGGCCCGGGTCAGGGTCACGTCCAGGTGCTTGGGGCCGGTGGCGTCGGCGGTGATATAGGGCAGGTTGATGTTGCTGGTGGTAACGCCGGACAGCTCGATCTTGGCCTTCTCGGCGGCCTCCTTCAGGCGCTGCATGGCCACCTTGTCGCCGGACAGGTCGATGCCCTCGGTGCGCTTGAACTCGCTGACCAGATACTTCATGATGCACTGGTCAAAATCATCGCCGCCCAGGCGGTTGTTGCCGGCGGTGGCCAGAACCTCGATCACGCCGTCGTCGATCTCCAGAATGGACACATCGAAGGTGCCGCCGCCCAGGTCGTACACCATGATCTTCTGGGCCTGCTCCTTGTCCACGCCATAGGCCAGGGCCGCGGCAGTGGGCTCGTTGATGATACGCTTCACATCCAGACCCGCAATCTTGCCGGCGTCCTTGGTGGCCTGACGCTGAGCGTCGGTAAAGTAGGCGGGCACGGTGATAACGGCCTCGGTGACGGGGCTGCCCAGATAGGCCTCGGCGTCGCTCTTGAGCTTCTGCAGGATCATGGCGCTGATCTCCTGGGGCGTGTAGGACTTCCCGTCGATGCTCACCCGGTGATCGGAGCCCATCTCGCGCTTGATGGAGGAGATGGTGCGGTCGGGGTTGGTGATGGCCTGGCGCTTGGCCACCTGGCCAACCATGCGCTCGCCGGTCTTGGAAAATGCCACCACGGACGGGGTGGTGCGGTTGCCCTCTGCGTTGGGGATAACAACTGCCTCGCCGCCCTCCATGACGGCTACGCAGGAATTGGTGGTGCCAAGGTCGATACCGATAACTTTAGACATAATGATTGCCTCCTGAATATATGAAATAAAATTTTAGTCTGTCAAAAAAGCAGGATGATCTCCGTCATCAGTCCGCCGGATTCTCCGGCACAATGATGGCGGCGATGATATACGCCAGCAGTCCGCTGCCGCCCAGCAGGCTGAACACCACCCAGGCCAGACGGACCAGCGTGGGGTCAATGCCGAAATATTCCGCGATTCCCGCGCACACGCCGGAGATCATCCGGTTGTCGCGGCTCTTATACAGTCTTTTTCCGTTCATAGCACAAGCTCCTTTCAGTTGGCTACCTTCACCATGGCGAACCGCAGGACCTTGTCGTCCATGGCATATCCCTGCTGGAATACCTCCACCACGGTGTTTTCTCCGGCGCTCTCATCCTCCACATGCATCACGGCGTTGTGGCGGGCAGGGTCAAAGGGCTGGCCCAGCGCTTCAATTTGCTGCACCCCCAGCTTTTCCAGCACGGTCATGAACTGCCTGCAGATCATTTCCATACCCTGGCGGTGGGGGTCGCCCTCTTCAAACTGGGAAAGGCCCCGCTCCAGATTATCCAGCACCTCCAGGAAGGGCTTCACGGTGTCGGCCTTGGCGTCGCCGTACAGGCTCTCCTTTTCCTTGGCGGTGCGTTTGCGGTAGTTGTCGTACTCCGCCGCCAAACGCAGATATTTGTCGCTGGCGTCGGACACCATCTTGGCCAGCTGCTCCATTTTTTCCATCTGATCCCGGGTAACGGTGAAGGTCTCCTCCGCCGTTTCCGGAGACGGCTCCTGCTGGGGCTGGGTCTCCGGGGTGTCCGTGTTTTCCTGTTCCTGCTTGTTTTCCTGATTCACATTCTCGCTCATGTTTCCTGGTCCTCCTTGGGGGGCAGCTGGTTCTTCCCGAACATGCGGCCCAGGCTCTCTGCAAAGTAGCTCAGGCGCGCCGCCACGGTGGCGTAGTCCATCCGGGTGGGTCCGACCACGCCCACCAGTCCCCGCATATTGTCTCCGATGTCATAGCTGGCCACCACCACGCTGCTGTCCCGCAGGGCCTCGCTGAGATTTTCCGGGCCGATGAGGATCTGCACCGGGCCGCCCTCCGTGGGCGCCGGCAGCTGCTCTTTATTGTCCACCATAAAGGTCATCAGGTCGTGGGCCTTGTCCGCGTCCCGGTATTCCGGGAACCGCAGGAATTCCTTGGCCCCGCTGGGAAAGACCTCCTGGCTGTTTGCTTCCTTCAATAGCCGCCCGGCGTATTCCACCACCTGGTTCAGCGGCAGGAACCACTGGCCGGGCACCTGCTCGGACAGGCTCATGAGCCGTCCGTTCATATCCTCCGGGCCGATCCCCGTGAAGTGGGTGTTCAGCAGATGGCTCATGTCCGGCAGGCCGCCGTCGGCCACCGGCAATTGCAGCGGCAGCAGCTGGCTTTTCACCTGGCTGTCCGACAGCATCACCACGGCAATGAAGCTGTTGGCGTCCACCGGAATCAGCTCGAACCGCCGCACGGTGGCGGCTGTCTTGTGATCCGCCACGGTATAGGCCGGATAACCCACAAAGGAGGACACCATCTGGCCTGCCCGGGCCATGAGCTGATCCGTCCCCGCCAGCTTCTCCGCCAGAGAGGCGTTGAGCTTATCCTCCTCCTCCCGGCTCAGGGCGCGATGCTCCATCAGCTCGTTGACGTACAGCCGATAGCCCTTGGCGGAGGGGACCCGCCCGGCGGAGGTGTGGGGCTGCTCCAGATAGCCCATTTCCGTCAGATCCGCCAGCTCATTGCGAATGGTGGCAGAGCTGATCTTTCCGGGCATCCGCTGGGCAATGGCCTTGGAGCCCACCGGCTCCGCCGCCGCCACATATTCTTCCACGACGATCTTCAGTATTTGCTTTTTTCGATCGGTCATTTCCATATTGTTTCTCCGTTAGCACTCCAACTTCCTGAGTGCTAAACGCAGTTTACCACCCCCCGCCGCCCTTGTCAAGTGGAAGGCTTTGAATTATTTGTAAACAAACGCATCGAGAAGCCGGTTCGCCGCATGGATACTAGGCTCTTTTGAGGGCGTAACGCCTGAAAGTCCATATGCCGCAATGGATTCCGGACACAACAAAGCGAGGACTTCAAGATTTCTCTTAAAGCCCTCGCTTTGTGATTGCCCACAGGTTTTGTTGTGTCTGCAATCAGCGGTATGTGATCGATACCCAAGGATATTTCTCCTGAAGGTCGCTGAAAATCTCCTGCATCGGTGCGGCATACTCCTGCAGCTCTTGGGGCATAGAAGCAAAGCCTTCCACAACGATGTGTCTCTGCACTGGCCGCAAGAATACGTCCGTCAGGCAATCCCACATGGCATCCCAGTTTTCTCCGTAGTAATCCGGAAACCCAAATGTCTTGCGGATGCGCTGGTGTAATGTACCCCAGTTCTTGCAGCCGTTCAAGCTCAGAAAAACAGGGTCGGTTGGAATGGGCGTATATGCATAGTGATTCATAACAGTGTCCTCAATACAGTAATTTTTCATCAGTAGAGCATACCATAAAACAAAAGACCGCCAAGGGCGGTCTTTTGTTTTATGGAGCAGGGTACGGGAATCGAACCCGCCTCCTCGGCTTGGGAAGCCGATGTACTACCGATGTACTAACCCTGCGCATCTGTTACCCGCTGATTATACCAAACTCCCTGCCGTTTTGCAACCGCTTTTTTCGTCGAACCTGGAAAATATACGCCGCCCAGGCTGGGATGGGCAGTTCCGGTCCGGGCGGCGTATATTCAAATGACGTAGTTGTCCCCCTGGGGGGCGTCCATCAGGTCCGCCAGAGTGACACCGGAAAAATAGTCCCGGGTCATCCGGTAGTATTCCTCCCACACCGGGAGGGTGCGGCACTCGGCGGACCGGGCGCAGAGACCCGCCCCGTCCTTCAGGCAGCTTACCGGGGCCAGGTTCCCCTCGGAGCACTGCAGGACGTCCCACAGGGTGCATGTTTCCGGCTCCCGGGCCAGGCGGTAGCCGCCGCCGATGCCGTGGACGCTCTCAATGAATCCGGCAGTCTTCAGCGCAGGCATCAGCTTCTCGATGTATTTCAGCGAGATATTCTGCCGCGCTGCCACCTCCTTCATAGGGATGTAGCCGCCGCTGCGGTGCTCTGCCAGGTCCAAAAGGATCCGGATGGAGTACCGTCCTTTTGTCGAGATCATGCTATCTGCCTCCTTCTTGTCCCCTCATTATACCCCCAGTCCGGTGGGTAACGCAAATAATTTTTGGCATATTCCGGTATTTTTTGTCGCGTCGTTTGCATATTCATGACAAATATGGTATACTGCTGAAAAATCCACAGAAACGAGGCGTAACTATGGACAAATATAAGATCATCCAGGTGAAGGAAAGCGTTTTCGCCGACAACGACCGGGAGGCGGACCGGGTCCGGCAGCAGCTGAAAAAGCAGGGCACCTTCCTGCTGAATCTGATGTCCTCTCCGGGCAGCGGCAAGACCACCACCCTGCTGCGGACCGTGGAGGGCCTGAAGGATCAGCTGCGCATGGGCGTTATGGAGGCGGACATCGACTCCGACGTGGACGCCGCCGCCATGGCCAACGCCGGGGTCCGGTCCATCCAGCTGCACACCGGCGGCATGTGCCACCTGGACGCCGGGATGACCGAGCAGGGACTGCGGGAGCTGGGCACTGATGACCTGGACCTGGTGGTGCTGGAGAATGTGGGCAACCTGGTGTGCCCTGCGGAGTTCGACACCGGCGCGGTGAAAAACGCCATGATCCTTTCCGTGCCCGAGGGCCACGACAAGCCCCTGAAGTACCCCTTGATCTTCACAGTGTGCGACGCGCTGATTATCAACAAGATCGACGTGCTGCCGTATTTCGACTTCGATATGGACAAGGTGGTGGAGTACGCTCACCGGCGCAATCCCAACCTGAAGATTTTCCCCATCTCCGCCAAGTCCGGCCTGGGCGTGGATGCCTGGCGTCAGTGGCTGCTGGAGGAGACGGAAGCCTGGAAAAAAGGATAACGTCATGAAGCAGATTTTTTCCCAACTGTTTTACGAGGTGGAGAAGCGCCGGGACACGGTGCTGGTGACGCTGATCGCCGACCGGGGCAGCGCCCCCCGGAAGGCCGGAGCACAGATGCTGGTGGGAGCCGAAGGCCGCCTGGTGGGTACCATCGGCGGCGGCGCGGTGGAGGGGCGCAGCATCCAACTGTGCCGGGAGCTGCTGGACCAGCGCCGCTCCTGCATCCGGGAGTTTCCCCTGCACCAGACTCCGGAGCGGGATATCGGCATGGTCTGCGGCGGCGACGTCACCGCCCATTTCCAGTTCATTCCGGCGGAGGACCCCCTGTGGAACGACACCGCCAGCCGGGCCCTGGCTCTGCTGGAGCAGCACACCGCCGGGTGGCTGGTGCTGGCGGAGGACGGCTCCGCTCCGGCGCTGCTGGATAAGGAAACCGTCGCTGCCGGCAGTCTGCCGGAGGGTATTGCCCAGGCCCTGCGGACCCCGGGCTTTTCCATGGCAGCGGGATACATCTCCCTGCCTCTGCCTATCGGTCAGCGGGCGCTGCTGTTCGGCGCGGGACACATTTCTCAGGCCCTGTGCCCTCTGCTGACCACGGTGGACTTCCGCCCGGTGGTATTCGACGACCGGCCGGAGCTGGCCAACACCTCCCTGTTTCCCACGGCGGAGCAGGTGATCTGCGGGGATTTCACCCGCATCAGCGATTATCTCACCGTGACGGAGGAGGACTTTGTGGTCATCATGACCAGCGGCCATATGCGGGACTTCCAGGTGGAGGACCAGGTGCTGCGGGGGGACTTTGCCTATGTGGGAGTCATCGGCTCCCGTCGCAAAACCGCGTCGGTGAACCAGCGGCTTCGGGAAGCGGGCATTCCGGAGGAGGCCATCGCCCTGGTGCACACCCCCATCGGCACCCCCATCCTGGCGGTGACGCCGGAGGAGATCGCCGTCAGCATCGCCGGAGAGATGATCCAGGTCCGGGCGCAGCGCCGGGGGCCCACCCCCCACGGCTGCCCCATGCACGGGTGATCCCGACTACGGGTCATTCCTGAAATAACAAACAAGAAATGCGGCTGACCATGGTCAGCCGCATTTCTTGTTTGAAACATATTTACTGATAGTCGGACAGCAGAAACATGGGCTTTATGGCCACTACCTCGTCATACTCCCACTGCTCCACCTGAACGTCGGCGGTCAGGGCCTTCAGGTCCTGCTTCACCACCTCCAGCGCCTGATCGGCAGTCTGGGCCCGGCCCTCCCGCAGGACGCGGATCATCCGGGTCAGCACCACCGGGTGGGCATAGCGGGCAGGCAGAGGAAAGTCCTTGGGCAGCACCGCCGCCAGATCCGCCTGGGCCTGTTCCCACTCCCGGGACAGGGCCGTCTTGTTGTTGCGGGCGGTGGGCAGCACATGAGCACCGGAGAACAGAAACACTGCCGCAAAGCCAAATAGGGCAAAGTAGATGCCCAGGCTGCTGATTCCCCGGACCATGGTGATGATGCCATACACCAAAGCGGCAACACCGGCGATAACGATGGCCAGGGCCACCCATTTGTAGCTGGGGTTGGAACGGTCATTGACCCGCTTGGCCTTGGCCGCCTGGGACAGGCGGCGGGTCAGATTGGTGTGGTCCTCCAGGAAGGCGCGGGCCTGCTCCAGGCGTTCCTTTTCGCTCTGGGCCTGGGGCGTCAGCTCCTTGAGATAGCGGCGGGCCTCCTGAGCCTGCTGCTGGGCCATATGGCGCTCCACCTTCTGGCTCTGGAGAGGCAGATCCGGGCAAATCTTGGCCAGATAGGCCAGCAGATTGTCCACATCCGCCTCGTGCTTGAAGTTGCACTGCTTCTGCGCGCCGTCGTCATACTCCACCACCAGATAGGGGATGGAGCCGAAGGCGCCCTTACCGGTAAAGCCGCCCTTGCTCATAGCCACCCGCTTGAACACACGGCGCACCGACTCCAGCGCCACATAGTAGTGCCGGTCAATGAAAAAGCTGTTGAGATACAGGGCCTTTTCGCCCACGCCACAGGGGCCGAAGCGGCGGCAGCCCTTTTTGTCCGCCGCCAGCGTCTCGTTGTCCAGCGTGACGCTGCCAAGGCGCGCAGGTGCAAAGATCATAGCATGTCCTCCCATAGGGGCAAAGCGGCAGGAGATGCCTGCCGCTTTGCGAAATAGTTAAAGGGTCAGATTACTTGCCCAGAGTCTCATAGTGAGGCTGGGTGTGCCGCTTCTTGATGGTATACAGGAAGATACCCAGGAACAGAACGGCCACAGCAATGCCGATGGGATAAGCCACGGCGGTGTTGTAAACGGCAGCGCCCTCGGCGGTCTTGTGGTTGATGAACTGGCCCAGGCACTCGTTGCCCAGCAGGAAGTAGGTAGCGGAGACGGCGCTCATGAAGGTAGCAGGCACAGCGGTGATCCAGTAGTTCTTCTTTTCATAGAACAGATACATGGAGGCGGCCCACAGAACGATCATGGCCAGGGTCTGGTTGGTCCAGCTGAAGTAACGCCAAATCACGGAGTAGTCGATGAAGCCCAGAGCATTGCCCACGCCCAGGACAGCGCCGACGCCCAGGACGGGCACGCACAGCAGCAGACGGTTCTTCCACTTCTTCTGGTCGATCTTGAACCAGTCGGCCAGCACCAGACGAGCGCTGCGGAACGCAGTATCGCCGGAGGTAATGGGGCAGGCGATGACGCCCAGCATGGCCAGAGCCACGCCGATCTTGCCCATGGTCTTGATGCACACATCGTAGATGGCGGCAGACTGGCCGTTGGCCAGGATCTCGGCCAGGCCGGTGTTCAGACCGCCGGTGACCTCATACAGAGCGCAGCCGGCAGCGGCCCACACCAGGGCGATAACGCCCTCGGAAACCATGGCGCCGTAGAACACGAAGCGGCCCTGCTTCTCACTCTTCATGCAGCGAGCCATCAGGGGGCTCTGGGTGGAGTGGAAGCCGGAGATAGCGCCGCAGGCCACGGTGATGAACATGAAGCTCCACACGGGAGTTCCCTTGGGATGCATGGAACCGAAATGATCCCAGATCTCGGGGATGGTGTACTCAGGCTTGACAAAGATGCCGACGGCAACGCCCACGGCCATGATGATCAGGCAAATGCCGAACAGAGGATAGATCTTGCCGATGATCTTGTCGATGGAAATAAAGGTGGCGATGAAATAATACACCAGAACGATGACCAGCCAGAACAGGGTGGTGGTAACAACGCCGGTGGAGCCGCCGTTCTTGAACAGGGTCACGATCAGGCCCGCAGGACCCACGGCGAACACGGTGCCCACCATGATCAGCAGCACCACGCTGAACACGCGCATGACGTTCTTCATGAACCCGCCCAGGTAGATACCGGAAATCTCGGAAATGGAAGCGCCGTTGTTGCGCTCGCTCATCATGCCGGAGAAATAGTCATGCACAGCACCGGCAAAGATCGTACCAAAGGTGATCCACAGGAACACGATGGGGCCCCACAGAGCACCCTGCATTGCGCCGAAGATGGGGCCAAGGCCCGCGATGTTCAGCAGTTGGATCATGAACAGCTTCCACTGAGGCAGAACCACATAGTCCACACCGTCGTTGATCTTCACAGCGGGGGTCTCGCGGTCGTCCGGCCCGAAGGTGTTTTCCACCACCTTGCCATAGACGAAATAACCGCCGATCAGCAAGGCCAGGCAAATCAGAAAGCTTACCATTTTTTCTCCTCCTTCATACATACAATGTAACGATTTGAAGCAAAAGGGTACGAATCCTTTTGCTTTCCGTCCAATATGATAATTTTTTTACAGAAAAAGTCAATCCCCACTTTGCACAAAAAATCTTTACAATTCCGTTACGATATTTGCAGATTATTCGCGTTTTCTTTATTCTGATGAAATTATGTGCTGTCCGTCGTCTGGTTTCATACGGTGTTTTCGAGTATTGGCAAACCGCTTTGTTTTCCCCATTGGTAACGTTTTCGGTCGTTAAACCCGTTTCCATGCGAAAAATCCCGCACGGGAGCAGGATATGGCCGGTCAGCGCTGCTGCTCCCGTTTCAGGCGGCGGATGTCCTGCCCGATAAAGGGCAGCAGTTCAAACTCCCCCTCCAGCCGGGACATAATCTGGGCGGAGTATCGCCTGCCGATCTGATCGGGGTCCAGATTGGTGCTGATGATGGTGCTCCTTCCTGCCAGAAGGCGGCTGTTGAGCAGCTGGTACAGGGCACTCTGAACAAAGGCCGTGGTCATCTCCGTGCCCAGGTCGTCCAGGATCAGCAGATCGCAGGCCATGCACCGCTCCACGCTCTCATCCGGCTCGTCCACGTCATCCCGGCGGAATTTTGATGCCTCAAACTGGGCAAAAATGTGACCCGCCGTGTCATACACCACGGAGAAGCCGTCCTCACTGACCACCCGGGCAATGCAGGCAGACAGAAAGGTCTTGCCCAGGCCCGGGTCGCCGAACAGCAGCAGGTTCTGTGCACCGGGACGGAAGTCCCGGGCAAACCGGCGGCAGATCTCCAGATTCCGCTCCGCCGTCTCCCGGGGAGAGCGCGGCAGACCGTTTCGGTCGGTGGAGTACCAGCTCAGCTGGAAGGTATCAAAGCTCTGAGAGCCGATATCCAGCAGGTGGGACAGCTCGGCGATCTGCTCCCGGGCGTAGTAGCTGCGCAGACAGGGGCACATGGTCCCGTCGGACCGGAAGCCTGCGTCGCCGCACCGGGCGCACCGGGGCTTTTCCTCCAGATAGTCGGCAGGATAGCCCATAGCCTCCAGAAGCTCCCCCCGGCGGCGCTGGAGGGCCAGATTCTCATCCCGGATGGCGTGGATGGCGGGAACGGGATCCTTCCCCTGCCGCAGAGCCCGGGAGATGATCTGGCTCATGGTGCCGCGCAGGCGGCGGTCGATATCCGCCAGCTCCGGCTCCCGGCAAAACAGACGCTGCTGCCGCTCCCGGAACTGCTGGGTCCGGCGCTGCTTGTCCTCATCAAAGCGGGCCATGGCCCGACTGAGAATTTTACCGTCATAGGGCATAGGGTCCCCTCCTTTACCACTTCATATACTTTCCCATGCGGGAATCGTTTTTATCCGGCTTCTGGTCCGGAGGCGCGGCGGACTTTTTGGCGTCTCCCTGCTGGACCTCCTCCGGCGTATGCCAGCCGTTTTCGTGCCAGCGGCGGAGGATCCCATTGAGATACCGCCACTCCAGCTGCTTTTTATAGAACACCGTCTTGTCATAGGCCAGGGCCACCGTTTCCGGCGGAAAGCCCTTGTCCATCCAGTCGGAGATGTATTTTTCTTCACTGGCCACCGGACGGCGCTGGCCCAGGCCCAGCACCTGCATATACGCGGCCTGCCCCTGCTGCTTTTCCCGCCAGGTTTTCAGATAACGGGCGGCGCTGTCCTGGTCAAACAGGCCCTGCCGGGCCCAATAGTAGCCCTCCTTCTCGATCTGGCGCAGGGTGGGCCGGCGGCCGGGGCCGTATCGTTCCTCAGACCGGGCAATACAGTGGTTCACCAGCAGATAGATCACATCCGCCGGCATGCCCATATCGTCATACAGGCCCGCCAGAATCTGCAGATCCGCCGTTTTCAGCCTGCGGCCCAGCTTTTCCTCCACCTGGGGAATCAGCATCCGGAAGGACCGGTCGTCCTCCAACAGCTGGGCCAAGTCCTGAGCGCCGTATACCGGGCGCTCCTCCGCCGGCGCAGGGGCCGGTGTCTCCGCCGGACGCTGGATCAGCCCCAGCCGCTGCAAGGCTCCCTCCGCCGCATTCAGCCGCAGCTGGCTCCACCGCAGCCGGGACTGAAGCTCCTGCTCCGTGACCCCGCGGTCTGCCCGCATCAGCAGCAGATACAAAAGCGCGGCGTCGCCGTCGCCGTTTTTCACCAGGCGATCCACCTGATCCGCCGTCAGGACGATGCTGGGCTCACTGTCCCGCAGAATATAGCCGCTCATGCCGCGCCTCCCCTCTTTCCATGGTTTAATCACTTTATTTTACACGAAAACCCCCGGTTCGTAAAGCCGCCGCAGCGGGTTTTTCACAAAATTCTCCTTTTCGCCAGAAAAAGCTTTTCCCGGCGGGATTTTGTGGTATAATGGATTATGTATCGGTGTGACTAACTTTTCGGTTTACATAAATAGGAGGGCAACATGGCGAATAAAGTGACGATGAGCATCTGCGGCCAGGAGTATACCCTGGTGGCGGACGAAAGCGCGGAGTATATGAAAAAGGTAGGCGCCCTGGTGGACCAGCGAATGGACCGGATCCAGGAGACCCTGCATGTGAGCCAGGCGGATGCGGCAGTTCTGGCGGCGGTGAACCTGGCGGACGAGCTGCTGAAAAACCAGGCAGCGGCAGAGAATCTGCGCCGGCAAGTGAAAAACTATCTGGATGAGGCCACTCAGGCCAAAAATGAGGCGTCGGAGCTGCGCCGTCAGCTGTTCAAGGCCCAGCAGGGCCGGGGCCAATGACCGAGCTGCTGAGCCCCGCCGGAGGCTGGGAGGCCATGGTAGCCGCCGTGCAGAATGGGGCCGACGCGGTGTATATGGGCTTCGGCGGGCTCAACGCCCGGCGCAGCGCCCGGAACTTCACCGATGAGGAATTCCGTGCCGCCGTAGCCTATTGCCACCTGCGGGGCGTGAAGGTCTATCTGACCCTGAACACCCTGGTGACGGACCGGGAGCTGCCCGCGGCCGCCCAGGCTTTGCAGAAAGCCTCGGACATGGGGGTGGACGCTATCCTCATCCAGGATTGGGGCGTGTGGCGGCTGGCCCGGGAAATTGCGCCCGATGTTCCCCTCCACGCCAGCACCCAAATGAGCCTGCACACCTTGGGCGGCGCCTGCCGCGCGGCGGAGCTGGGTCTGGAGCGGGTGGTACTGGCCCGGGAGCTGAGCCGCCGGGACATCGCGGCCATCACCCGGGACTGTCCCGCAGAGATCGAGGTGTTTGTCCACGGGGCCCTGTGCATGTGCTACTCCGGCCAGTGCGGGATGAGCGCCGTTATCGGCGGACGAAGCGGCAACCGGGGGGCCTGCGCCCAGCCCTGCCGCCTGCCCTACGGCGTTAATGAAAAGGCCTCCGGCGGCCACCCTCTGAGCCTGAAGGATGCCAACCTGTCGGCGTATCTGCAGGAGCTGGACGATATGGGCGTGGCGTGCCTGAAGCTGGAGGGCCGCATGAAGCGGCCGGAATATGTGGCGGTGATCACCGGCATCTATCGCCGCCTGCTGGACGAAAAACGTGCCCCCACCCAGGAGGAATCCCGGCAGCTGGAGGCTGCCTTTTCCCGCAGCGGCTTCACCGACGGCTATTACCGGGGCCGCACGGGCCCGGAGATGTTCGGCACCCGGCCGGAGAATGCGCCGGAGCCCAAGGAGCTGTTTGCCCGGGCCAAGGCCGCCTATGAAAAGGAGGATCGCCGCCGGATACCGGTGACCATGTCCTGCACCCTGCGGGCCGGTGTGCCCGCTCAGCTGACGGCCTCCGCCAAAGGACACACTGTCCGGGCAGAAGGTCCCGTACCGGAGGCGGCCCGGAACCGGGCCCTGACGGCGGAGGACCTGCGCATCCGGCTGGAAAAAACCGGCGGCACGGTGTTTGTGCCCAAGGAGACCCAAGTGGAGCTGGCGGACGGTCTGATGCTGCCGGCCAGCGCCGTGAACGCTATGCGCCGCCAAGTGCTGGAGGAGCTGGAGATGGCTCTGACCCAGCCAACCCAGCGGCGGACAGGAACCCCCTCTCCCCTGCCCCCGGCCCTGCCGGGGCCGGAGACGCCGCAGCTGACCTGCTCCGTCACCCGGGCGGAGCAGCTGACGGAGGAGCTGGCCCAGTGCGGGACGGTGTATGTCCCGGCAGAGCTGCTGGACGGCATGGACCTGGCCCGCTGGGCGGGCATGACCCAGATCTGCGCGGTGCTTCCCCGGATCTTCCGGACAGAGGACGAGGAGCCTCTGCGGCTGCTTTTGCAGCGGCACCGGGAGCACCTGTCCGCCGTGGCCATCGGCAATCTGGGACACCTGCCCATTGCCGATGGGCTGGGCCTTCCCCTATGGGGGGATCTGGGGCTGAATATTTTCAACAGCGGGGCCCTGCTGTTCTGGCAGGAGCTGGGTCTTTCCGCCGCCGCGGTGTCCATGGAGCTGCGGTGGCAGCAGATCCGGGATCTGCGGAAGGTTCTGCCCTGCGAGGCGGTGGTATACGGCCGCCTGCCGCTGATGATTACGGAAAACTGCGTCATCCGCAACAGTCTGGGCTGCCGGGACGCGGGGCGGGACTATGCGGACCGCTCTGCTGCCTGCCGCTGCGGCCAGGACAATGATCTGATCGACCGCACCGGGGCGCGGTTTCCCCTGGTGGGGCAATGGGGCCACCGGTGCGAAATCGAGAACAGCCGGGTGCTGTTTCTGGCGGATAAGCCGGAGTGGCGGCAGCTGGGCCTTACCCGGGCGCGGCTGCGGTTTACCACGGAGTCGCCGGAGGAGTGCGTCCGGGTGCTGCGGGCCTATCAGGGCCGCAGCGACTACCGGCCCCAGGAGCTGACCCGGGGGCTGTTCTACCGGGGCGTGGAATAAGCCCTTTTCAGGATTCATGATTTTTTAACAGATTGTTTTTATATACAATGGGAGCAAGTGATACAATGGAGCTTAAAATCAAGGCGGTGTCGCCGAAAATGGGCCGGGAGATTCCCCTGCCCCGCTATCAGACGGCGGGAGCCGCAGCCATGGACCTGTGCGCCTGCGTGGACGAGGCCGTAACGCTGGCCCCGGGCCAGCGCCGGGGCATCCCGACGGGCATTGCCATCGCCCTGCCCTCCCCTGATTATGTGGCCCTGGTGTTCGTGCGCAGCGGCATGGGCTTCAGGCACGGCATCGCCCTGTCCAACGGCGTAGGCGTTATCGACAGCGACTATCGGGGCGAGATCTCCGTGGGACTGGTGAACCTGTCCCAGGACAGCTATACCATTCAGCCCGGGGACCGCATCGCCCAGCTGATGGTGACGCCGGTAGTGCGGCCCGTTCTGGTGCAGGCGGAGGAGCTGGACGAGACGGGCCGGGGCGCAGGCGGCTTCGGCTCCACCGGGAGGTAGGCCTATGGCAAGGATCGTATTGGCCTCCGGGTCTCCCCGGCGGCAGGAGCTTTTGGGCCGGATCGGCATCCGGGACTTCACCGTCCGGGTCCCCCAGGTGGAGGAATGGTACCCTCAGGGGCTGACGCCGCCGGAGATCGTATCCTACATCAGCCGGGAAAAATCCCAGGCAGTGCCGTCGGAGGACGACGAGATCGTCATCACCGCCGACACCATGGTATTTCTGGACCAGCAGCGGCTGGGCAAGCCCCGGGACGAGGCAGACGCCCTGCGGATGCTGACGGAGCTTTCCGGGCGGCGGCACACGGTTTGTACCGGCGTTACCGTGCGGCAGGGGCAGCGGTCCCTGACCCGGGCCCAGTCCACGGACGTGTATTTCCGTCCGGCGTCCGAGTCGGAGCTGCGGGCCTATATCCGGGGCGGTGAGCCCATGGACAAGGCCGGAGCCTACGGCGTCCAGGGCCAAGGCGCCCTGCTGGTAGAGCGCATTGACGGAGACTTTTTCAACGTCATGGGTCTGCCGGTGCTGCTGCTGAGCCGGATGCTGGCAGAGTTTGGCGTAACGCTGCTGTGAAAAAGGGAACAAGCTATGAAACGATTTTTTCAGAAAAACGGCATTATGATGCTGGCCGCTGTGGTAGTGGTGGCGGTGGGATTATGTATCGCCAGCGCCGTCAGCAACCAGACGGGGTTTTTGCAGAACGCCGCCGGAGTGGTGACCTACCCCTTCCGGGCGGCAGGCTCCGCCGTGACCGGATGGTTCCAGAGTATTGGAGAACGGTTCCAGACGGTGGAGAGTCTGCGCAAGGAAAACGAGGACCTGCGCAAGGAAAATGCACAGCTGACGGAGGATCTGCGTCAGGCCAAGACCGACAGCGAGGAAAACCAGCGTCTGCGGGACCTGAACGGTCTGCGCCAGCAGCGTCGGGATTTTACCTTTGAGGCGGCCCACGTGATCGAGCGCAGCACCTCCAATTGGTCCCGGACCCTGACCCTGAACAAGGGCACCAGCCTGGGCGTGGAAAAGGGCGACTGCGTGGTGGACCAGTACGGCTATCTGGTGGGTGTTATCACCGACGCGGGGCTCAATTGGAGCACCGTTACCACCATTCTGGACACGGATTCCCAGCTGGGTGCCCTGGTGTTCCGCACGGGCGAGGTGACGGTGGCCATGGGCGATCTGGCGCTGATGAACCAGGGAAAGCTGAAGCTGTCGTATCTGGAGGGGGAATCCAGTCTCATCAACGGCGACATGATCGTCACCTCCGGCCTGGGCGGCTACTATCCCTCGGGGCTGGTCATCGGCTCCGTGGAGGAGATCAAAACCGATGACAACGGCCTGACCCGTTATGCCACCATCCTGCCCAAAACCGACATCACCCAGCTGGTGGAGGTTTTCGTCATCACGGATTTCACCATCGTTGACTGAGGGGTGACACCATGAACCAAGCCTTGAACCAACGGGATATGTTTTTCAAGTGGCTGTACTATGCCGGGGCCACCCTGCTGCTGGTTTTGGTGCAGTCCCTGGTGCTCAACCGCATCTGCGTGTGGGGCGTGCATCCCTTTCTGCCGCCGCTGATCGCTGCCATCACCGCCATGCTGGAGGGCCCCGGCGAGGGGGCCGCCTTTGCCGGAGTATTCGGCCTGCTGTGCGATTTGACCATGCCGGGGATCATCCCCTGCTTTTATACACTGGCCTTTCTGGCAGCGGCGCTGCTGGCGGCTGTGATCGCCAAGCGGTTTCTGAGCCAGGGCTTTCTGTGCGCCGTTCTGTGCGCAGGTCTGTCCCTGCTGGTGACCGATCTCCTGCGCACGCTGCTGCTGACATTCCGCCAAGGGGTGGAGCTTACGGCCGCCCTGTCTCTGACGGGGCGGGAGGCCGCCGTGACTGTGGTGCTGTCGCCGCTGGTGTATCTGCTGCTGCGCAGCGTTCACAACCGTATCCTAAAATAGGAGGAGTCCTATGAAGAAAAATGCATTTGACCCGGTCCGGGTCCGTATCTGGGCGCTGACGGGTCTGATGGGTCTGTGTCTGGTGGCCTTTGCCGGGGTCATGTACTATACCCAGATCCTTCACGGCGAGGAAAACCGGGCCAAGTCCCTGGCCAGCAATGCCGCCAGTGAAACGGTGGAAGCGTCCCGGGGCATTATCACCGACCGCAACGGAAAGGTGCTGGTGTCCAACCGGCTGACCTATACGCTGATCTTTTCCGCCAAGGAATTTGACACGGATCAGGAGCTCAATGCCGCCATCCTGCGGCTGACGGACCTGTGCACAGAGAACGGCACCGCCTGGAACGATACGCTGCCTGTGAGCCGAACCGCTCCCTACAGCTATACGGACCCTGCCGACGGCGAGGGCTTTGCCCTGTTTTTGAAAAACAAGGACATTCCCTATTCCACGCTCTCCCAGGTGACGCCTACTTTGCAGCCGGACCGGTTTATGGCCAAGCTGCGGCAACTGTTCAATATCGACGGCAGCTATACCGAGGACCAGGCCCGGACCATCGCCGGGGTACGCTACGAGCTGTCCATCAAGAGTCTGACGGACGCCCAGTATGTCTTTGCCGACGATGTGTCCGTGGAGCTCATCAGCCAGACGGCGGACGGCCAGTACCGGGGCGTGTCCACCGGCACCTCCTCGGCCCGGGTTTACAACACCGAATATGCCGCCCACGTTCTGGGCCGTCTGAGTCCTATTTACTACGAGGACTGGGTGGGCGATCCAAAGAATGGCATTACCGGCTACCGGGATATGGAGGGTTACTCCATGAACTCCCTGGTAGGCCGCGAGGGCGCGGAAAAGGCCTTTGAATCCTATCTCCACGGCACCAAGGGCACCCGCATCATCACCACCAATCAGGAGGGCAAGATCACCGGCGAGCTCTATACCAAGGAACCTCAGCCCGGCGGTACCGTGGCCCTGACTCTGGACATCGACCTGCAGGAGGACACGGAAAAATCCCTGGCCCAGACCATCCAGGCCATGACGCAAAAGGACGGCGTGGTCCGTGGCGGCGCAGCGGTGGTGGTGGGCGTTGGCAGCGGCGAGGTGCTGGCCATGGCCAGCTATCCCACCTACAATCTGTCCACCTTTGACCAGGATTACTCCAAGCTGGTCAGCGACACCGTGGGCACGCCCCTGCTGAACCGGGCCATCGGCGGTGCGTATGCACCGGGCTCCACCTTTAAGCCCTGCACAGCGGTAGCGGCTCTGGAGTCCGGTATCATCACCCCCTCCTCCACCATTGTGGACCGGGGCGTCTATGACTATTACAAGTCTCCCCAGCCCCGGTGCTGGATCTACAACGAGTACGGCGGCACCCACGGACGGGTCAACGTGTCCCAGGCCATCACCGTTTCCTGCAACTACTTCTTCTATGAGGTGGGCCGCCTGACGGGGATCAAGACCCTGGCCAGCTATGCCAAGCAGTTCGGTCTGGGCGAATATACCGGCATCGAGATCGGCGGCCCCGGCAGCGCCGAGGCCAAGGGCTCCATGGCCACCCCGGAATTTGCCGAGGCCGAGCACCTGGAATGGACCGACGGCCAGACCCTCACCGCCGCCATCGGCCAGAGCTATGACCTGTTCACCCCCCTGCAGCTGGCCAACTATATCGCCACTCTGGTGGGCGACGGACAGCATTACGAGGCCCACCTGCTGAAAAACGTGAAATCCTACGACAACTCCTCGGTGATCTATGCCTATGATAAGGAGCCCCTGAACACGGTGCAGATGAGTGACAGCACCGTCCGGGCAGTGAAGGAAGGCATGCACAATCTGACCACCGGCAGCCTGTCTTACTACTTTTCCAAGTGCGTGGTATCCGCCGGCGCCAAAACCGGTACTGCCGAGACGGGTATCAACAACACCAACAACGGTGTGTTTGTGTGCTTTGCCCCCTACGACGATCCTCAGATCGCTGTGGCCGTGGTCATTGAAAAGGGCGGCTCCGGCGCTGCCCTGGCCTCTACCGCCGTGGACATCGTCAACTCCTACTTTTCTCAGGAGGAGATCGGTGCCGTGATCATCGGCGAAAATACCCTGTTGAAATGAGGGAACCCTATGAACAAGATTTTTGATTCCCGCGACCCGGAATACAAGTCCCCCTTTGGCGCCGCCGCGTGCGGCGCCGCTGTCCGTTTCGCGGTTCGTCCCGGGACTGAAAACGTTACCGGAGTATCTCTGCTGCTGCGCCGGGAATTCGGCGGCACAGAGCAGGCGCTGCCCTTGTCCCCATCCGGCGACGGCCGCTGGCAAGTCGTCTATACCGCCCCAGCGGAGCCGGACCTGGTATGGTATGCGTTTCAATTCACTTATTCAGACTGTGTTCGTCCATACGGTCCCCACGGTTTTGATGACTCCTCCCGCTGGCAGCTGACGGTGTACGATGACAGCCGCCCCACCCCCGCCTGGTTCGGCCGCGGCGTCACCTATCAGATCTTTCCGGACCGGTTTTGTCGTCTGTCTGTGCCAAACGCTGCCGGCATGGTGGGGGACCGTGTGGTCCATCAGAGCTGGGACGATACGCCGGTATGGCGGCCTGACGAAAACGGCATCGTCCGCAACAATGACTTTTTTGGCGGCAGTCTGGCGGGCATCACCTCCCAATTAGACTACCTACAGAGTATGGGAGTGGGTACGTTGTATCTGTGTCCCATTTTTGAATCCGACAGCAATCACCGATACGACACTGCCGACTACCGGCGTATTGACCCCATGCTGGGCACGGAGGAGGACTTCCGAACCCTGTGCCGGGAGGCCCGCTGCCGGGGCATCCGGGTGATGCTGGACGGCGTGTTCAACCACACCGGCAACAACAGCCGGTATTTCAACGCTCAAGGCTTTTATCCGGAGCTGGGCGCGGCCCAGAGCCAGGAGTCTCCCTATTATTCGTGGTATTCCTTCCACCCCTGGCCCGACGACTATGACGCCTGGTGGGGCATCAAGACCCTGCCTGCCGTGCAGGAATCCACCGACAGCTACCGCCGGTTCATCATCCGGGATCACGACTCCGTGGTGCGGCACTGGCTGCGGCAGGGCGCCTCCGGCTGGCGGCTGGATGTAGCCGACGAGCTGCCCGATGACTTTATCGCCGAGATCCGCGACGCCATGGAGCAGGAGAATCCCGATAGCTTCCTGCTGGGGGAGGTCTGGGAGGACGGCAGCAACAAGGTGGCCTACAGTCAGCGCCGCCGGTATCTGCTGGGCAGTGAGACTCACGGCCTGATGAACTACCCCTTCCGGACAGCCGCTCTGGATTGGCTCCGGGGCGGCGATGCCGCCTGCTTCCGGGATACCATGGAGACAATCCGTGAGCACTATCCTCGTCCGGCGTTTTACAGTGCCCTGAACATTCTGGGCACCCACGACACCCCGCGCATTCTGACTCTGTTGGGTGCGGAGCATGTGCCGGACACCAAGGACGCCCGTGCGGCCTACCGTCTCTCCCCGAAGGAGCGGCAAAAGGGCGAAGCCCGGCTGCGGGTGGGTGAAATGCTGCTGTACTGTTTCCCCGGCTCCCCTACCGTGTACTACGGCGATGAGGCCGGAATGGAGGGCTTCGAGGACCCCCTGAACCGAAAAACCTATCCCTGGGACCGGCAGGACCGGGCGCTGCTGGATTTCTTTCGCAGTCTGGGTCAGCTGCGGCGACATAGCCCCTCTTTGCAGGACGGCGATCTGACCTATGTCTATGCTCAGGGCGGCGCACTGGTACTGCGGCGGCAAATGGGAGACGAAATCACTGTGGCGGCGCTGAATGCTGGGGAAACAGCCGTGGAGGTATCTCTCCCTTGGCCCCGGGATCTGGCCCGGGAGGCTCTGACCTTCCAGCAGTTCTTTGCCCCCGGCGGAAAGCTGCGTCTGCGTCTGCCGCCGGTGTCGGGTATGATTTTGATTTGAACTGTTACAGGGTGGATGTTTCACGTGAAACATCCACCTTTTTCATTATTTCTTCTGTTTCACGTGAAACATTTTTCTCAAGTTTTTTCTCGTTTTGCAAATTTTCTATTGAAACCGCTCGAAAATGTGATATACTAAATAAAAAGACTGACAGAAAGTGAGTGGGAAAAGTGGCGAAAATCGTAGCGATCGTGAACCAAAAAGGCGGCGTTGGAAAGACTACCACCTGCGTCAACCTGGCTGCGGCACTAAAATATCTGGGAAAGCGCGTGCTTTTGTGCGATTTTGATCCCCAGGCCAACGCCACTTCCGGCATGGGCGTGGACAAGTCCACCTCCAACGGCGTATATGATGTCCTCATCAACGGCGTGGACACCGCCAAAGCCATCGTCGCCACGCCTTACGGCGACGTGCTGCCCAGCAGCAAGGCCCTGGCCGGCGGCGGCGTAGAAATGATCGAGCTGGCAGACCGGCAATTTCTGCTGCGCAACGCCCTGAACGGTGTACGGGAAAACTACGACTACATTTTCATCGATTGTCCCCCTTCCCTGGAGCTTCTGACCCTCAACGCCCTGTGCGCTGCAGATTCCCTGCTGGTACCCTTGCAGGGAGAGTATTACGCCTTGGAGGGCCTCAGTGACCTGATGAACACCGTGCGCATTGTCCGCCGGAATATGAATCCACGTCTCCAGATTGAAGGCGTTCTGCTGACCATGTTCGACGGCCGAACCAACCTGGCTATCCAGGTGGCGCAAGAGGTGAAGCGATTCTTCCCCGGCAAGGTGTATGCCACGGTGATCCCCAGAAATATTCGCCTGTCCGAGGCGCCCAGTCACGGAAAGCCCATTACCGCCTATGATCGGACCTGCCGCGGCGCGGAGGCATATCTGTCACTGGCCAACGAATTTCTCAAGAAAAATGTTTGATTCTGTGCGGAAAGGAGCGTTTTAGCAATGGCCAACAACCCAAAAGGGCTGGGCAAAGGCCTGGCCGCCCTGCTGGGAGATGATGTCATCGATTCCCAGGAGGAGAAAAGCAGTTTATTTCTGCCAATTTCCCAGGTGGAAAGCTGCGCATCCCAACCCCGCAAGCAATTTGACCCCGAATCTCTGGCGGACTTGGCTGACTCCATCCGGGAGCACGGCATCATCCAGCCCCTGACGGTACGGAAGCTGCAATCCGGCTATTATCAGATCATCGCCGGAGAGCGCCGTTGGCGCGCAGCCCGGATGGCGGGCCTGACCCAGGTTCCCGCCATCATCATCGAGGCCGACGATCGTAAGGCCATGGAGCTGGCCATGATTGAAAACCTCCAGCGGGAGGACCTGAACCCTATTGAGGAGGCCGAGGGCTACCAGGTGCTCATGAGCCAGTACAACATGACCCAGGAGGAAACGGCCCAACGGGTGGGCAAATCCCGGTCCGCTGTGGCCAACGCCCTGCGTCTGCTGAACCTGTGTCCGCCGGTGCGGGCCATGGTGGAGGACGGACGTCTCACCAACGGTCACGCCCGGGCACTGCTGCCCCTGTCCCCTTCCCTACAGGAAACAGCCGCTGCCTCCATTCTGAAAAACGACCTGTCCGTCCGCCAGACGGAGCTACTGGCGAAGAAGCTCACCGCCGAAAAGAGGGAGAAGCCCTCCCCCACCGGCGTCACCGTAGACTATGCTCAGGAGGCCGCCCGCGATCTGGGGAATACCCTGGGGCGCGGCTGTCGGATCGTCACCGGGCGGAAAAAGGGCCGCATCGAACTGGAGTATTACAGCGTGGACGACCTCAACGACCTGTTGGAGGCCCTCCATACCATCAAAAAGAAATAACTGTTTCACGTGAAACACGGAAAGGTGCATTACCATGCTTGATATCAAATTTGTCCGGGACAACCCGGAAGCCGTCAAGGAAAATATCCGCAAGAAATTTCAGAACGCCAAGCTCCCCCTGGTAGACGAGGTAATCGCTCTGGACGCCGAAAAGCGCGCCGCCATGAACGAGGCCAACGACCTGCGGGCCCAGCGCAACCAGTTGTCCAAGCGGGTAGGCATGCTGATGGGACAGGCCAAAAAGGACCCCAGCAAGCTGGCGGAAGCCGAGGAGGCCAAGGCCCAGGTAAAGGCCAACGCCAACCGACTGGCCCAGTTGGAGGAGATGGAGGGCCGCCTGACCCAGCAGATCACCAAAATCATGATGGTGATCCCGCAGATGATTGATCCCTCCGTCCCCATCGGCCCGGACGACACCCACAATGTAGAGGTCCAGCGCTTTGGCGAGCCCAAAACCCCGGAATTCGACATTCCCTATCACACGGAGATCATGGAGCGCTTCGACGGCATTGATATGGACGCCGCCGGCCGGGTATCCGGCAACGGATTCTATTATCTCATGGGCGATATTGCACGGCTCCACGAGGCCGTGCTGGCCTATGGCCGGGACTTTATGATCGATAAGGGCTTCACCTACTGCATCCCGCCCTTCATGATCCACGGCAACGTGGTGGAGGGCGTCATGAGCCAGACCGACATGGATGCCATGATGTATAAGATCGAGGGCGAGGACCTCTACCTCATCGGTACCAGCGAGCACTCTATGATCGGCAAGTTTATTGACCAGATCGTCCCCACCGAATCCCTGCCCCAGACCCTGACCTCCTACTCTCCCTGCTTCCGCAAGGAGAAGGGCGCCCACGGCATTGAAGAGCGGGGCATCTATCGCATTCACCAATTTGAAAAGCAGGAAATGATCGTGGTATGCAAGCCTGAAGATTCCAAAAAATGGTATGATCAGCTGTGGCAGTACAGCGTGGAGCTGTTCCGCTCTCTGGATATTCCCGTGCGGCAGCTGGAGTGCTGCTCCGGCGATCTGGCAGACCTGAAGTGCAGGTCCTGTGATATTGAGGCCTGGTCCCCCCGGCAGCAGAAGTATTTCGAGGTATGCTCCTGCTCCAACCTGGGTGATGCCCAGGCCCGCCGCCTGAAGATCCGCTACAAGGATGAAAACGGCAGAATGCAGCTGTGCCACACCCTGAACAACACCTGCGTAGCCCCTCCCCGGATGCTCATCGCCTTCCTGGAAAACAACCTCCAGCCTGACGGCTCTGTGCGGATCCCCCAGGCTCTGCGGCCTTATATGGGTGGCCACGACCGCATTATCCCCAAGCACTGAGAGGAGGGTCCATATGAAAAAGTTTTTCAATGAATTCAGGGAATTTGCCATGCGCGGCAATGTGCTGGACATGGCCATCGGCGTGGTGCTGGGCTCCGCCTTCGGCAAAATCACCACCTCCCTGGTCAACGATGTGTTCATGCCGTTGATTGGTCTGGTCATCGGCGGCATCGACCTGGGCAAGCTGGATATCATCCTGAAGCCCGCCGTTATGAATGGAGACAAGGAGGTCACGGCAGCCGTAACTCTGGGCCTGGGCACCTTTCTGACCACCATCATCGACTTCATCCTGGTGGCATTCGTCATCTTCCTGATGGTCAAGGCCATCAACGCCTTCCACAAGAAGAAGGATGAGGCCCCCGCTCCGGAGGAGCCCGCCGGTCCCACCACAGAGGAACTGCTGACGGAGATCCGGGACCTGCTGAAGGAGCAGAAATAAAATGGAACGCATCTTGCAGCAGGGCCTCGAGACCTGGGGCCTTCCCACCGACGCCATCCCCTGGCTGCAGGAATTTTCCCGGCTCCTGCTGGAGAAAAACCGGGTCATGAATCTGACAGCCATCACCGATCCGGCAGATGTGGCGCGGCTGCACTTTCTGGACTGTGCTTCCCTGCTGACGATAGCAGACTTCCGGGGCAAAAACGTCGTGGACGTAGGCACAGGCGCGGGTTTTCCCGGTATGCCCCTGCGGCTGCTGGAGCCGGACTTTGACCTGACCCTGCTGGACAGCCTGGGAAAGCGTGTGGATTTTCTCCAGGAAACGGCACAAGCCATGAATCTCAAGCGCATCCAATGCGTGCATGCCCGGGCCGAAGAATTTGCCCGGCAGCATCGGGAGAAATTCGACATCGCCACCTCCCGGGCCGTTGCCCAGCTGAACATATTGTGTGAGCTGGCCCTGCCCCTGGTGAAGGTAGGCGGCCAGTTTCTGGCCATGAAGTCTGTGGACTCCGACCAGGAGGTCCAGTCCGCCAAAAGCGCCATTGCCCAGCTGGGCGGAAAAATTGGAAAAATCTGGGATTACACCATTCCCGGTACGGACATTCGTCACCGGGTGGTGATCATTCAAAAGCAGCATCCTACTCCGGCGGCCTATCCCCGTCCCTTTGCCCGAATCAAAAAAGCGCCGCTGGGCTGAACCCCATCTGTATACGAGGTACCTGGATATGGGAAAAATCATAGCAGTGGTCTCCGGAAAGGGCGGCACCGGCAAGACCTCCTTCACCGCCAACGTGGGGTTGGCTCTGGCCGCCCTGGGAAAGAGCACTCTGTGCCTGGACTGTGACATTACCCTGAGGAACCTGGACCTGGCCCTGGGGCTGACAGACAGTGCACTGATGGACTTTTCCGACGTTATAGCCGGGCGCTGCGCACTGTCGGACGCGGTGGCTGTCCACCCCAAGTATCCCAAGCTCCACCTGCTCACCGCTCCCCTGTCCGCCACCGGGCAGCTGAACGTCACCATGGAGCAGATGAAACGGCTCCTGGATCAGGTGCGCCGGCAGTATGACTATTGCCTCATCGACGCCCCGGCGGGACTGGGTCAGGGCTTCCAGCTGGCCACCGGCTGCGCCGACTGCGTGGTGGTCATCACCACCACCGACGCCTCCGCTCTGCGGGACGCGCAGCACACCGTTATGATCCTGGACAAGCGCTTGACCACAGAGAGCCTGTTTTTGGTGGTGGGGCGAGTACAGAAAAAGCTCCTGCGGGCCCTGCACAGCACCATCGACGACGCCATGGACGCTGCCGGCCTTCCCCTTCTGGGCGTGGTCCCGGAGGACAGCGACGTCCCCTATTCCCTCAACCGCGGCATTCCCCTGCGGGACATGAACTACTATGCCGCACGGTCCTATGAAAACATTGCCCGACGCATCACCGGCCAGCGTGTGCCGCTGATGCGGATCTGATCTTATGAAAGGAAGTGCCCCCATGAATATCGCACTGATCGCTCACGACAACAAAAAGGAACTGATGGTCCAGTTCTGCACCGCTTACTGCGGCATTCTGGCCCAGCACACCCTTTGCGCCACCGCCACCACCGGCCTTCAGATCAGCGAAGCCACCGGCCTGCGCATCCACCGTTTCCTGTCCTTCGACCACGGCGGCGGCCAGCAGATCGCGGCCCGTATCGCCTATAATGAGATCGACATGGTGCTGTGCTTCGGCGACCCCAATCAGAAGACCCCGAATGAGGATGTAGCCAACATCTTCCGTCTGTGTGACCAGAACAACATCCCCTATGCCAGCAACCTGGCCTCGGCGGAAATGCTGGTGCTGGGTCTGGCCCGGGGCGACCTGGACTGGCGCAATATTGTCAATCCCAAAACCAAGCCCTTTACCGCTTGACAAGCGGCCCCGGATGCCATAAAATAGGAAAAGCGACCGCCATAAAGGAGACAGGAGTACCTTCATCCCCACCGGCACCAGAGAGACGCGTCACCGGCTGCAAGCGCGCCCCGGCAGGAGAAGTGAAGACAGTCCCCCAGCGGGGATGGAAACATCCACGGCCCGCTCCCCGTAACAGGAGCCGCGAGGGCCCCTTGGGGCTGAATTTGGGTGGCACCACGAAGCGTATTCATGCGCTCTCGTCCCAAACAAGGGACGGGAGCGCATTTTTCCATTTCCAAACCCAGCTGCAGCCGGGCTATGATGCCTCCGCAGAGTCCCCAATAATAACCCAAAAAACAAAACAGAAAGGAAATAGATCATCATGGCAACTGTGACCCCCCGGACCCTCTCCGGCTTCATGGAGCTGCTGCCTGCGCAGCAGCAGCAGCTGGAGCGGATGATGGACATTCTGCGCACCACCTATAGCCGCTACGGCTTCACGCCTCTGGACACCCCTGTGATTGAGGCCAGTGAGGTGCTGCTGGCCAAGGGCGGCGGCGAGACCGAAAAGCAAATCTACCGCTTCCAGAAGGGCGACGCCGACCTGGCCCTTCGGTTTGACCTGACGGTGCCGCTGGCCAAATATGTGGCCCTCCACGGCAATGACCTGGCCTTCCCCTTCCGCCGTTATCAGATTGGTAAGGTATACCGGGGCGAGCGGGCCCAGCGAGGGCGTTTCCGGGAATTCTATCAGGCAGACATCGATATTATCGGCGACGGCAAACTGGACATCACCAACGAGGCGGAGATCCCCTCCATCATCTACCAGACCTTCACCGCCCTGGGCCTGACCCGGTTCCAGATCCGGGTCAACAACCGCAAGATCCTCAATGGCTTCTATGCCATGCTGGGCCTGACAGACCGGTCCGGCGATATCATGCGCACCGTGGACAAGCTGGACAAGATCGGGCCCCATAAGGTCTGCGCCTGCCTGATGGACGACGTAGGACTGACGGCGGACCAGGCGGAGGAGATCATGCGTTTCATCTCCATCACCGGCAGCAATGACCAGGTGCTCTCCGCCCTGGAGGGCTACCGGAGCCGCCATGAGCTGTTTGACCAGGGACTGGATGAGCTTACCACCGTCACCCGTTACCTGGCCGCTTTCGGCGTTCCGGAGGTCAATTTCGCCGTGGATCTGACCATCGCCCGGGGCCTGGACTACTACACCGGTACCGTGTATGAGACAACCTTGCTGGACTATCCGGAGATCGGTTCCGTATGTTCTGGTGGACGATATGACAATCTTGCTGAGTATTATACCGACCGTCAGCTTCCCGGCGTGGGCATCTCCATTGGCCTGACCCGTCTGTTTTATGTGCTGGGTGAGCAGGGCCTCCTGAACCCCTCCCTGCCCACGGCTCCTGCCGATGTGCTGATCCTGCCCATGACCCAGGACCTGACCCCGGCCATCCAGCTGGCTACCCGGCTGCGGGGCGCCGGTGTCCGCACGCAGCTGTATACCGAGCAGAAAAAGTTCAAAGCCAAGATGAACTATGCCGACAAGCTGGGGGTCCCCTATGTGGTGTTTCTGGGCGACGACGAGATTGCGGCGGGCCTGGTGGCGTGCAAGGATATGACCTCCGGCGAACAGACCAAGCTCCCCTTCGACGCCACACTTTCCCGCATTCAGGAGGGCCTGTCCCAGCGGAATCAAGGCAAGGTCATTCTGGAAAAATAAATACAGGATGCAATATTACCCACAAATATTCAAATTTGTAATCATAGATTTGAATACAGATAGTTGAATCCGTTAACTAAAATACAAATTATAATCAGAACAGGAGAGATCAATATGATGCAAATGCGAACCCATACCTGCGGGGAGCTGCGTCTGACCGACGCCGGAAAGCACGTGAAGATCGTGGGTTGGATGGAGAACGTCCGCGTGGTGGGCCAGAACTTCGCCTTTGTGGTGCTGCGTGACTTCTACGGCACCACCCAGGTGGTGGTAGAGAGTCAGGAGATGATGGACGTCATCAACGGCCTGAACAAGGAGTCCACCATCAGCGTAGAGGGCACCGTCCGGGAGCGGGCCAGCAAGAATCCCAAGCAGGCCACCGGCGATGTGGAGGTGCTCCCCGAAAAAATTGAGGTCCTGGGCCGCTGCCGCTACAACAGCCTGCCCTTTGAGATCAACCGCAGCCGCGAGGCCGACGAGACCCAGCGTCTGAAATATCGTTATCTGGACCTGCGGAACCCGGCAGTAAAGAGCAACATCATCCTCCGCTGCCAGGTGGTGTCCGCCCTGCGGGCTGCCATGACGGATCACGGTTTCCTGGAAATCACCACGCCCATCCTGACGGCCTCCTCCCCTGAGGGCGCCCGGGATTATCTGGTGCCCGCCCGGAAGCACCCCGGCAAGTTCTATGCTCTGCCCCAGGCTCCCCAGCAGTTCAAGCAGCTGCTGATGACCGCCGGGTTTGACCGCTATTTCCAGATTGCCCCCTGCTTCCGGGACGAGGATGCCCGAGGCGACCGTTCCCCCGGCGAGTTCTACCAGCTGGATATGGAAATGGCCTTCGCCACCCAGGAGGATGTGTTCGCCGTCCTGGAGGACGTGCTGCCTCCCATCTTCGCCAAATTCGGCACCTACAACGTGGCCTCCTCCGCCCCCTTCCGCCGCATCGCCTACCGGGACGCCATGGAGACCTACGGCTCCGATAAGCCTGACCTGCGCATTGACCTGACCTGCAAGAATGTCACCTCCCTGTTTACCGAGAGTGAGTTCGACGCCTTGCGGGGTCAGACCGTGAAGATGGTCCCCGTGTCCAACTGCAAGCTCACCCGCAAGCAGATCGACAAGCTGCTGGCCGACTGCGAGGTGCAGTCCGGCTCCAAAGCCTACTGGTTCAAGGCGGACGAAAACGGCCAGCTGGCCGGCGGCATTGCCAAGTTCGTCACAGGCCTTCAGCAGGAGCTGACCGAGACCCTGGATCTGAAGCCCAACACTCTGGTGCTGGTGGCCGCAGGTCCCGCCGCCACCAAATCCGCGGGTGTGCTCATCAAAACCTTCGGCGCGGCCTGTGAGGGCCACATGGACAAGGAGCGCTACGAGTTCTGCTGGATCGTGGACTTCCCCATGTACGAAATCGGCGACGAGTCCGGCCAGCTGGAGTTCTGCCACAATCCCTTCTCCATGCCCAGCGGCGGCCTGGAGGTACTGCTGAAGGCGGAGCGGGGCGAAATCGACCCCCTGACCATCACCGCCGACCAGTATGACCTGGTGTGCAACGGCGTGGAGCTGTCCAGCGGTGCCGTCCGGAACCACGACCCGGAGATCATGGTCAAGGCCTTTGAGCTGGTACGCCTGGGCGAGGAGGATGTGAAGAAGAAGTTCCCCGCCATGTACAACGCCTTCTGCTACGGTGCGCCTCCCCATGCCGGCATCGCCCCCGGCGTGGACCGCATGGTGATGCTGCTGGCCGGTGAAAGCTCTATCCGCGAGATCATCCCCTTCCCCATGAATAAGAACGCCCAGGATATCATGATGGGTGCCCCCTCCACTGTGGAACAAAAGCAGCTGGACGAGCTGCATATTGCCATCACAGCACAAGAGGAGGAATAAGCTCCCCCATCCATCTACTCCCCTGCTGCTTTTGTTCCACATCAAGCGTTTTGCGCAGCAAAACCTTGCCGCAGGCGGAATTCATTTCCGCCGAGGATATTCATTCCCAGTGAGGGCCCCCGCAAAATGCCGCGTCATTTTGTGGGGACAGACAAAAGCAGCTGGACGAGCTGCATATTGCCATCACAGCACAAGAGGAGGAATAAGCTCCCTATAACAAGCAAGAGGAGCGGACGCTGTCCGCTCCTCTTCAGACTGTCAAAAAAGCCTCGCAGAGTTCGCGGCCCGCAGGCCGCGAATCGTGTTCCATCCATTTTTCGCGGCGGCATGTACGTCGCGAAAAATACTTTGCGCGGAGAGAGTGTGTTCGTGGGCGCTTGCGCACACGGACGCGCGGGTCGGAGCGAAATCCCTTTTGTCAAAAAAGGGCGGCGCCCTTTTTTGACAAGCTCAAGAGGAGCGGACGCTGTCCGCTCCTCTTATTGCAGCAATTCATCGTATGTGACGCCCAGGGCATCCCGAATACTCCGAAGCTGTGTGGCCTGAATGTGCTGGGTGCCCCGCTCGATCTTCACCAGAGTCTCGCGGGTCATCTCCACTCCCGCCAGCTGAAGTTGGCGGACCAGCTCCGTCTGTCCAATTCCCTTTCGAAGCCTCTCTCGGCGAATATTCTCACCGATGTGAATGGAATCCTGTTTGATTTTTTGCTCCATACGCCCCTCCCATAGGACCAATATTGGTTCTTTTTCTTGATTGTATGGGAAAGGTATGATAGAATGGGACCGAAACGGGTCCTATTTTAGAAAGGAGTGCAAACAATGAAGCAAATCACACTTACAATGGAAGAAAGCCTTTACAACTTTTATAAAAAGGTTGGCCAGCAAGCAGGTGGACTTTCACCGGAAAAGGTCATGTCGGATGCTCTTTTCAAATTGGCGGGGGAGTTGACATTGAATGCACTCCATAAAAATCAAAAAGGGCAATGTTCTTTTTGACAAGCACAGAAAACTCCCTCCGCCGCTGGCGAAGGGAGTTTTCTGTGTGTTTGTTAGGAGAGAGAGAAAATCACATAAGGAATGGTTCCTTTGTACAGGTAAAAGAATACCTTGTAAACATGGCGAAATCATGAAATCCGCGTGAACTTTTTGTGAACATCGCAGATTTTCAGAACTTTTTACTCTCCGCCACCGCCAACTGGTCGCAGCGGTTGTTTTTCTCGTTGGCGGCGTGGCCCTTGACCCAGTGGTAGCGCACATCGTGCCGGGCGATCAGGGGCAGCAGCTCCTGCCACAGGTCCGCGTTCAGGGCGGGCTTTTTATCACTTTTCACCCAGCCCCGCTTCTGCCAGCCGTATACCCATCCCTTGGACAGGGCATCGATGACGTATTTGGAGTCGGAATACAGCTCCACCACGCAGGGCTCCTTCAGGCACGACAGGGCCCGGATGACACCGGTAAGCTCCATGCGGTTGTTGGTGGTATCCGCCGCGCCGCCGGACAACTCCTTTTCCACGCCGTTCCACTCCAGAATCGCCCCCCACCCCCCGGGTCCGGGATTGCCGGAGCAGGCGCCGTCGGTATATATGGTCACTGTTTTCATTTCTTTTTCCTGCTTCTCATGCCTCCGGCAGCCCAGCCCGACGGCGCCTGCCTGTCATGTCCTGCGGTTGCCCCGACAGGGGCGAGCAGGACAGACATCTTCTCCGAGGCCGCGCAGCGGCTCTCGCCGTCGGTATATATGGTTACAGTTTTCATCGCCTTATCTCGCTTCCTCCACGTCCACCACTGTCAGCCGGTCCCCGTCCACGGTGAACCGGATGTTGTACCCGGCAAAGGCCAGGCCGTACACCCGCCGGGGGTCCTCCTGATAGCGGGGCCGGGGATCTCCGGCCAGCACGCCCAGAAGCCCCTCCCGGCTGTCCGCCGGGATACGCTCCAGCAGCGACCGGGCGCAGTCCACCGTCAGCGGCGCATGGGCCAGGCCGTCGGTGAATCCTCCGGTGGCCTGGGGATGGCTGTCGGTATAGGCCAGATAGGGCTTGATATCGAAAATCGGCGTCCCGTCCATCAGGTCCGCCCCCCGCACATGGAGCACCGGGCCCAGCTGCGGGTCCAGCTCCACCCGGTCCAGCTGCACAGAGGACAGGCCCATGGCATTGGGCCGGAAGGGCGACCGGGTGGCAAACACCCCCATACGCCGGTTTCCCCCCAGCCGGGGCGGCCGCACCGTAGGGGACCAGTCCTCCCGGACCGCCTGGGAAAACTGCCAGATCAGCCAGATGTGGGAGAAGTCCTCCAGTCCCCGAACAGCGTCCGGATTCCGGTACCCCGGCTCAAACACCACACGGCCCCTCAGCTGGGGCACCAGCCCGCTTTGCCGGGGCACGCCGAACTTCTCCGGCAGCTCCGTGCGAATGCGGGCGATGATCTTCATCTCCGTCACCGCTTCCTCCGTCCGGAATCCGTCAGGTGGGCCTTGATATCCTTGGGCAGGCGGCTCATGCGATACAGCTCTCCCGCCACGATCACCACCATGCCCACGGCAATGACCACAATGTTCTGCCACTTCACCGCCGTCAGGAACATAGCGCACAGAACCAGCAGAAGCACCCAGTTCACCCGTGCGTTGGCATACTCAATGTCCCGCAGTTCTTCGCTTTTCAGATAGATCACGCCGTCGTATTCAAACTCATTGGTGCGGCTGGGGTCATGATACAGGGTCTTGGTAAAATACTGCCACCGGGTCAGCGGGGCGTACATTTCCTTCTTCTTCCCCATCAGATCACTCCTTTTCGGTCTCCTGCTCCCGGTCCGTCAGAGCCATGGAAATGACGCGGTCGCCCTCCTCCTTAAAGCGCATGACGATGACGCCCTGGGTGGCGCGGCCGGCAATGCGGATATTCTCCACTGCCGTGCGGATGAGAATGCCTGCCTCCGTCACCAGCAGCAGATCCTCGGTACCGTCCACCACCTTGATACCCACGATGGGCCCGGTTTTTTCCGTGACCATATAGTTGCGGATGCCCAGGCCGCCCCGGGCGGTAATGCGGTATTCCTCCACCGCTGTGCGCTTGCCGTAGCCCCGCTCGGTGATAGACAGCACCGTCTTGCCGGGCACCGCCTTGGCGGCGCCCACCACATAGTCGCCCTCCCGCAGGCGGATGCCCCGGACGCCTACCGCCGTGCGGCCCATAGCCCGCACATCCGTCTCGTCAAAGCAGACAGCCTGCCCGTCGTGGGTGGCAATCAGGATACGGTCGCTGCCGTGGGTCTCCTGCACGTTGATGAGCTCATCCCCCTCGTCCAGGGTCAGGGCCCGGATGCCGTTGTTGCGCAGATTCTTCAGAGCCGATACCTCCAGCCGCTTCACGGTGCCGTTGCGGGTGGTCATGAACAAATACAGCTGGTCGTCGCCGGTCTCCCGGAAGTGCAGCATAGCCTGGACCCGCTCGCCGGTCTCCACCTGAAGAATGTTCACGATGTTGGTGCCCTTGGCAGCCTTGCCGCTTTCGGGGATGAGATAGCCCTTCTTCTTATACACCTTGCCGGTGTCGGTAAAGAACAGAATATAGTCGTGGGTGGAGGCGGTGAACACATCCACCACGGTATCCTCCTCCCGGGTGGTGATGCCCTTTTTGCCCATACCGCCCTTGCTCTGGGCGGTATATTCGCTGACGGGGGTGCGCTTGATGTACCCGTTGGCAGTGAGGGTAAAGACGCATTCCTCCTCCTCGATCAGGTCCTCGATGTCGATCTCGTCCTCCACATCCTGGATCTCCGTCTTGCGGTCGTCGCCATACTTGTCGGAGATGGCCTGCAGCTCCTCCTTCAGGATGGACTTTACCAGATTCTCATCCCCCAGCACCCGCAGATAATAGGCGATTTTCTCCTCCAGCTCCTGATACTCGTTCTGGAGCTTTTCCCGGTCCAGCCCCTGCAAAGCCTTCAGGCGCATATCCAGAATGGCCTGGGCCTGGACGTCGTCCAGCCCAAAGCGCTGCATCAGGTTCTCCTTGGCATTGTCATAGCTGGTGCGGATGATATGGATGACCTCGTCAATGTTGTCCTGGGCGATCAGCAGACCCTCCAGCAGATGGGCCCGCTCCTGAGCCTTCTTCAGGTCGTATCTGGTGCGCCGGACGATGATCTCCTCCTGGAAGGCCAGATACTCGTCGATGATGTGCCGCAGGGACAGGATCTTCGGCTGGGACTGATTCTGGACCAGGGCCAGCATATTGATGGCAAAGGAGCTTTGCAGCTGCGTCTGGGCAAACAGGCGGTTGAGCACCACCTGGGGGTTGGCGTCCCGTTTCAGCTCGATGACGATGCGCATACCGTTGCGGTCCGTCTCATCCTGAATGTTGCTGATGCCCTCCAGACGCTTATCCTCCACCTGGTCGGCCATGTTCTTGATAAGCATCCGCTTGTTCACCTGATACGGCAGCTCCGTGATGATGATGCGGGTGCGGTTGTTGCCGAATTCCTCGAATTCGTGGCGGGCCCGAACCACTACCCGGCCCCGTCCGGTGGCATAGGCGGCCCGGATCCCGGCCCGGCCCATGATGATGCCCTTTGTGGGGAAGTCGGGACCCTGAACATGCTCCATCAGATCGCCCAGGGTGGCGTCCGGATTATCCAGCACACAGATGCACGCACCGATGACCTCCCGCAGGTTATGGGGCGGGATATTGGTGGCCATACCTACGGCAATGCCGGAGGAACCGTTGACCAGCAGATTGGGGAACCGGCAGGGCAGCACCCGGGGCTCCTTGCGGCTCTCGTCGAAGTTGGGGTCCCAGTCCACGGTGTCCTTTTCGATGTCCCGCAGCATTTCGCCTGCGATCTTGGCAAGCCTGGCCTCAGTGTATCGGTAGGCCGCCGGGGGATCGCCATCCACGGAGCCGAAGTTGCCGTGGCCATCCACCAGCATATAGCGCATGGAGAAATCCTGGGCCAGGCGCACCAGGGCGTCGTACACGGACGCGTCGCCGTGGGGGTGATACCGGCCCAGCACGTCGCCCACGCAGGTGGCGGACTTCTTGAAGGGGCGGTCCGAGGTCAGATTATCCTCGTACATGGCGTAGAGAATGCGCCGGTGCACGGGCTTCAGTCCGTCCCGCACGTCGGGCAGGGCCCGGCCCACGATCACGGACATGGCGTATTCGATATAGGATTTTTCCATCTCCGGCACCAGGGACCGCTCCACAATGTGCTGGTCCGGGTACCGCAGCTCCTCAGGGTCGTACTGTGGTTTTTTGCTCATATTTTATTCTCCTTGTGGGGATGGTAAAAATCAAAAATGCAAGCATTTTTGAATCCAGACTGTCAAAAAAGTAGGATTGCTTCCGCCTTTGGAAAGGAAGATCGTTACGAAAGAAACCCATCAGGGGTGTCTTTCGTTTTTAATCACCGCATTTTCAGAACTTTTATGAAAGTTTTGAAAATGCTTTTCAGCTTGTCAAAAATAATTTTTGACAAGCTGATTCAAAAAATGCATGCATTTTTTGAATCAATAGTCCAGATTCACCGCGTATTTGGCGTTTTTCTCAATGAACTCCTTCCGGGGCTCCACCTTTTCGCCCATCAGCACCGTAAACGTGGCGTCGGCGGCCACGGCGTCGTCCAGGGTGATGCGGCGCAGGGTGCGCTTCCCCGGGTCCATGGTGGTCTCCCACAGCTCATGGGGATTCATCTCGCCCAGGCCCTTGAAGCGGCTGATGTCGATCTTCACATTGGGATTCCCCGTCCGCATTTCGGCGGAAATGGTGTCCCGCTCCTCGTCGGTATAGGCAACCCGCTGCTGCTTGCCCCGGGTCAGCTTATACAGAGGGGGCACGGCGGAGTATACATACCCCTCCTCGATCAGGGGCCGCATAAACCGGAAGAAGAAGGTCAGCAGCAGCGTCCGGATATGGGCGCCGTCCACATCGGCATCGGCCATGATGATGATCTTGTGATACCGCAGCCGGTTCAGGTCCAGCTCGTCGCCGATCCCGGCCCCCAGAGCCGTGATCACCGGCTGAAGCTTGTCGTTGCCGTACACCTTGTCCGCCCGGGCCTTTTCCACGTTCAGCATCTTGCCCCACAGAGGCAGAATGGCCTGGAAGCGGGAGTCCCGTCCCTGAGTAGCAGAGCCGCCTGCGGAGTCGCCCTCCACGATATAGATCTCCGTCAGCTCGGGGTTATTTTCGTTGCAGTCCCGCAGCTTGTCGGGCATGGCCGCCCCGCCCAGGGCGGTCTTGCGGCGGATGGATTCCCGGGCCTTTCGGGCAGCCTCCCTGGCCCGGTTGGCGGTCAGGGCCTTATCCAGAATGGTCCGGGCCACCACCGGGTGCTCCTCCAGATACACGGCCAGCTGGTCGGATACCACGCTGTCCACCAGGGTGCGGATGGAGGCGTTGCCCAGCTTGGCCTTGGTCTGTCCCTCGAACTGGGCCTCCGTCAGCTTCACGGAGATCACGGCGGTGATGCCCTCCCGGACGTCCTCGCCGGAGACCTTGTCTCCCTCCTTGATCATGCCGTATTTCATGCCGTAGGCGTTCAGCACCCGGGTCAGGGCCGTTTTGAAGCCCGTCTCATGCATGCCGCCCTCGGGGGTGTGGATGTCGTTGGCGAAGGACACCAGCGTCTCGTTATAGCTGTCGTTGTATTGCAGCGCCACCTCGGCGGTGCTGTCGCCCTTGGCCCCGGCCAGATAGACGACCTCCTCATGCAGCGCCGTCTTGTTGCGGTTGAGCCAGGTAACAAATTCCCGGATGCCTCCCTCGTAGCACATGGAGTCACTTTGCTCCTGGCCGGGCCGGGCGTCGGTAATGGTGATACGCAGCCCCGCGTTCAGGAACGCCTGCTCCCGCATGCGGGTGTGCAGCGTTTCATAGTCATACACCAGGGTGTCGAACATCTCCGGATCCGGCTTGAAGGTAACGGCGGTGCCGGTCTGATCGGTGTCGCCCAAAATCTTCATCTCCTGGGTGATCGCTCCCCGGGAGAACTTCATCTCGTAAATTCTGCCGTCCTTCTGAACCTGCACCTCCAGCCATTCGGACAGGGCGTTGACCACGGACGCGCCCACGCCGTGGAGGCCGCCGGATACCTTATAGCCTCCGCCGCCGAACTTACCGCCGGCGTGGAGCACGGTGTATACCACCTCCAGCGCCGGCCGGCCGGTCTGCTTCTGGATGTCCACGGGGATGCCGCGGCCGTTATCGGTAACGGTGATGGTGTCGCCGGGGTTGATAGTAACAGTGATCTCGGTGCAGTATCCGGCCAGTGCCTCGTCAATGGCATTGTCCACGATCTCATACACCAGATGGTGCAGGCCCGAGGCCGATGTGGAGCCGATATACATGCCGGGCCGCTTGCGCACCGCCTCCAGCCCCTCCAGAACCTGAATTTCCGAGGCGTCATAGGTGGTGTCCACGGCGGTGACTTTTTCCAGTTCGCTCATTGGGTCATCTTTCCTTTCCTTGGGTCTTTCCTGTCATTCCCGGGAACCCGGTGTCTGCCGATCTCCCGGCAATGACAGGGAATTCTTTACTTCTTTTCCGCTCTTTTCACCAGCGTCTGGGTATTCAGCTGGGAAATATATACGATCTGCCGGTGATACGGATGGTCGCACACCAGAAACGACTTGGGAATGTCGTCGCACACCGGCAGCACCACGCCCTCCTGCTCCGCCTGGTCCAGAAACCGCCGGGTCTGAGCGGACTGGGACGTGATATCCAGGTCGAATATGCCGATGATGCGCCGGTCGTTGACCATGACGTTCTGGCCGATATGCAGAAAGCCCATCACAGCACCTTTCCTTCCCGAACGTGATACACCCGGCCGGACAGCAGCGCATCCAGCCGGTCGTTTTCGCAGCAGGTGATGAACACCTGTCCGCCTGCGATGCGGTTGAGCACATACTCCTGCCGCCGGGGGTCCAGCTCCGACAGCACGTCATCCAGCAGCATCACCGGATACTCTCCGATGGCGGTTTTGTGAATCTCCCGGTCCGCCAGCTTCAGACTCAGGGCCGCGGTGCGCACCTGGCCCTGGGAGCAGAAATGCCGGGCCTCCAGCCCGTTTACCGTCACGGCGATATCGTCCTTATGGGGTCCCGACAGACACAGCCGGGAGGCCAGCTCCGCCTGATGATGCTGTGCCTGGTGCTCTGCCAGCGCCGCCGCAATGTCCGCCGCCGGACCCAATGGGTCCTCCACGGTTTTCACGGTCTGATACGACAGAGCCAGCTCCTCCCGTTCCCCGGAGCACTCCCAGTGGGCCCTCTGGGCGTGGACGGCCAGGGCCTGCACATACCGCGCCCGATAGCTGATGAGCACCGCTCCCACCTGGCACAGCCGCCGGTCGAAGTCGGGCAGGGTGTCCAGCAGCTGAGGATACTCGTCACTGTCCCGGAGGATGCGGGTCTTGTGTTCATACAGCCGCCCGTATTCCGCCAGGGCCTCGGCATACCGGGGCCGCAGCTGGCACAGGGACATATCCATGAACCGCCGCCGGGCCGCCGCTCCCTCCCGGATGAGAAACAGGTCCTCCGGCGAGAAAAACACCGTGTGCAGCACCTGGGACAGGTCGCCGCCGTTTTTGGCGGCCACACCGTTGACGGTCATCTTCCGCCGCCGTCCCCGGGTCAGCTGAATCTCCGTTTCAAATTTCCGCTCCCGGGACCGGATCTGTCCCACCAGCCTGGCCCTGTCCGTTCCGAAGCCAATAAGCTCCCGATCCGCATGGGTCCGGGGACTGCGGCCGCAGGACAGATACACAATGGCCTCCAGCAGGTTGGTCTTTCCCTGGGCATTGTCTCCATAGATCACGTTGCAGCTTTCATCAAAGGTCAGCTGCTGGCTGTCGTAATTCCGGAAGCCCTCCAGCAGCAGTCCTTCAATCCGCATACTGCACGCCGTAGCGCTGTCCCAGGGCGTCCACCACATCGCCGGGACGAAGCTTCTTGCCCCGCATGGTGCATACCTCCCCGTTGACCAGGACCTCTCCCTCCTGAACCATCAGCTTGGCCTCGCCGCCGGTGGCGGCAGCCGCCGCCAGCTTCAGCAGATCCTGGAGCTTGATATATTCTGTAGTAATGGTAATGATTTCCATATTGACCTCGTTTTCTCACGCCTTCAGCCGCACCGGCAGCACCATATAAAGGAAGCTCTCCTCCCCATCCACCGGCACCAGCACCGCCGGAGAAATGCTGGTATTCAGCTCCATGGTCACAGCGTCCGCCGGAGCGTAGCGCAGGGCGTCCATCAGATACCGGTTGTTGAATCCGATCTCCAGCCCGTTTCCGTCGCCGTCCAGGGGGCAGATATCCTTGGCCTCGCCGGCGCCGGTGCGGGCAGACAGCATCACCCGGCCGTTTTCAAAAACGCAGCGCACCGGGCTCTTGAGCTTTTCGCTGATGACCACGGACACCCGGTCCAGACTGCCCAGCATGGTTTTGGTGTCCACCGTCAGACGGATGGGATTGTTCCGGGGGATGGCGTTCTTGTAATCCAGAAAATCTCCCTCCAGGCGGCGGCAGATCAGCTGGGTGGCCCCGGCCTCAAACAGCAGGTGCCGCTTGCCCTGAATAATGGTAATCTTTTCGTCGGAATCCTCGCAGATTTTCTCCACTTCGTTCAGAGCGGAGCCGGGTGCCACGAATTTGAACGCGCCTCCCTCGGACCGGTCCAAAGGCTCCCGGCGCAGGGCCAGACGGAACCCGTCCACGGACACCACCGTCAGGTCCTTATCCCCTACCTCGAACAGAGAGCCGGTATGTACCGGGCGGCTTTCATTGGTGGACACGGCGAAGCTGGTCTGGTTGATCATAGCCTTCAGCGTCCCCTGACGAATATCCACGGAAAACTGGTCATCCACCTCAGGAAGCTCCGGGTAATCGTCGGCAGACAGGCCGATGATCTCGAAGCTGGCGTCACCGCAGGTAAGATGAACCGTCAGCTTGTCGTCAGCGTCGAACACAATAACGTCGTCGGGCATCTTGCGGATCATCTCGCCGAACAGACGGGCGCTGAGGACGATACGGCCGGGAGACTGGATCTGAGCGTCCACGCCGGTGCGGATGCCGGTCTGCATGTTGTAGCCGGACAGGGTCAGGGTGTCCCCGCCCTCCAGCAGGATCCCCTCCAGGGCCGGAATGGAGCTTTTGGCGGCCACCGCCCGGGAGGCAGTGTTGACGGCGCCTTGCAGCAGCGCCTTCTCACAGGAAAATCGAAGCATATCGAAGCGTTCCTTTCTTTCAGACTGAAAAGAGACTCCGTTCTCCAAAAGAGAACAAAAGATATCTTTATTTTAGTAACAGACGTCGTAGGGAAAATTTATGTGGAAATCTCCCAAAAGCACTGGGATCACAGAAATTTCTGTCCACACCCCTTTGGGGACAATATCCGGGGGTTTTCCACAGGAAAAGAGAGAAGCAAATACTCCACAGGTTGTCCAAGTGGAATTCACAGGGATATGTGGAAAAGAGATCATTTCTTATTGTTGATGTTGGTGGTGATCTCCTTGACCTTTTCGGCGTAGGCCGGATCGGAGCGCATCTTTTTCTCCACCTGATCCAGCGAGTGAAGCACCGTGGTGTGATCCCGGTCGCCGAACTCCTTGCCGATGTCATTGAGGGAGAGGTTTGTCATCCGGCGGATCAGATACATGGCCGTTTGCCGGGCTTCCATCAGGTCCCGCTTGCGGCCCTGTCCCCGGACCTGCTCCTCATCCACGTCATAATACCGGCAGATGTATTCGACGATCAGGCCTGGCGACGGCACAAACTCATTGTACTTTTTCAGCATATCCTTCACGGCGCGGCTGACGGCCTCTCCGTCCACCTGGTTGCCCAGCAGATCCCGATAGGCCAGCAGCTTATTCAGGGCGCCCTCGATCTGTCGAACGTTGGCGGTGAGATTTTCCGCGATAAAGCTGCTGATATCGTCGGGCAGCTGCACCCCCAGCAGGGCAGCCTTGTTTTTGATGATGGCCAGTCTCGTCTCGAAGTCCGGTGGGGCCACATCCACCATCAGACCCCATTCAAACCGGGTCTGAAGCCGGTCCTCCAGCTGGGTCATCTCCCGGGGCGGACGGTCCGACGTCAGAACGATCTGCCGCCCGGATTCATACAGGGTGTTGAAGGTATGGAAAAACTCCTCCTGGGTCTGTTTTTTTCCGGCGATGAATTGGATATCGTCCACCAGCAGCAGGGTGGTCTGACGGTATTTCTCCCGGAACTCCGCATTTTTTCCCTCCCGGATGGAGGCGATCAGCTCATTGGTGAAATCGTCGCCCTTGATGTATACGATGCGGGCATCCGGCTGGCGGGAGCGGACCTGGTGGGCAATGGCATACAGCAGATGGGTCTTGCCCAGGCCGGAGTCGCCATAGATAAACAGGGGGTTATAGTGCTCCGCCGGCTTTTCCGCCACGGCGCGGGCGGCGGCATAGGCCATCTTGTTCTGGGGCCCCACCACATAGGTGCCGAAGGTAAAGGCGTCGGACTCCAGAAGGGAGCCGGGCCGGTCCGGAGCCACCCCGTGATAGGCGGACAGCTGCTGATCGTCCAGGATCTTTACCTCCAGATCCGAGGAAAAAATATCCTTCAGTGCGGCCTTGATGTGGCTCATAAAGCGCGCCTCAATGGTGCTCTTCTTGAAGGCGTTGCTGCAATGCAGCACAAAGGCGGAGTCCTCCATGGTCACCACATCCACCTCGTCGAACCAGGTATTGATGGTGGTCTCGGACAGCTGGGACCTCAGCCGGTCCAGTACGTTTTTCCACACGTCTGCGATTGAATTCAATGAAAGCGCCCCTTTCCCGCTGGTCATGCGATTTTCTCTCTTTGTTTCAGGCAAAAATACACCTCCTATTATACCAAACGGCCCCGGAAAAGTCCACACATATACTAATACTAAGTATAAAAATTTTTCCGGGCTGCTATACAGAAACCGGCAAATATGCGCTATTTTGTGGGAGATATAACAGGATTTCTTGCCCAAAACCGGCGCCCGGGGGCAGAATGCGGCTCTTTCGTGGAAAATGCAGATTTCTGTTGACAGGGGGCCGGAAAATCTGTATAATGTTTACCATGCCGTTTTGCGGCATCCAACCTGTCAACTGCGGCCGCCGGGGACAAGTCCCCTGCCCGCCGTCGAGTATGTGCGGCAGCCTTGTTCTGCCGCCGGATCTTACAAAATGGAGGTGTCATGCAATGTTCCGTACCTATCAGCCCAAGAAGCGCCAGCGCT
>OLOS01000148.1_pt1 | contig 81550 bp, 62 predicted proteins | sample 1672631 | NCBI WGS metagenome assembly OLOS01 (sample SAMEA3136707, study PRJEB25190) | human gut metagenome | biome: human gut; feature: human-associated habitat; material: faeces | place: Austria | collected 2013
ATACCTCCGGCTACTGCATCCCCACCTTCGTGGTGGACGCTCCCGGCGGCGGCGGCAAGACCCCTGTTATGCCCAACTACCTGATCTCCGAGACTCCCCGGAAGGTTATCCTGCGTAACTTCGAGGGCGTCATCACCTCCTACACTCAGCCTGAGCACTATGTCCAGGATTGCCACTGCGACGTCTGCACCGGCAAGAAGAAGGTGGAGAAGACCGGCGTGGCATGGGTCGCCGAGGGCACCAAGCAGCGCTATCTGGAGCCCACCAAGCTGCTGCGCAACGAGCGTCACGTGAAGAAATAAGAGGTAATACTATGGAAAGCAAACTCGGCTTGAATATGGAGCTGGTCAACCAGGCCCGCCAGTCCGCTGCCCATGTGGCAGACGACACCCAGCGGTTCATTGACCAGCACACCACGGTCACCGTGGAGCGCGCGGTTTGCCGCCTGCTGGGCATTGACGGCGTCAATGAAATGGACGTTCCCCTGCCCAACGTGGTGGTGGACCACATGATGGCTACGTCCTTCCTGCCTATGGGCGCGGCGTGGGCCATCGGCAACGCTATGATCGAGACCGGCAAGGATCCCCAGGCCGTGGCTGAGGCCATCGACAAGGGCGAGCTGGACCTGTCCAAGGTTCCCGCTCACTCCGACGAGGAGATCCGCGCCGCCATCGCTCCCGTGGTCAACGCCACCGTGGAGCGCATCAACAAGAACGTTGCCAAGCGCAATGCGTATCTGAAGGAGTGGGGCGACAAGGAAGGCCCCTACCTGTACATCATCGTGGCCACCGGTAATATCTACGAGGATATTATCCAGGCCAAGGCCGGTGCCAAGCAGGGCGCCGACATCATCGCCGTCATCCGTACCACCGGCCAGTCCCTGCTGGACTATGTGCCTTACGGCGCCACCACCGAGGGCTTCGGCGGCACCTATGCCACCCAGGAGAACTTCCGCCTGATGCGTGCGGCTCTGGATGAGGTGGGCGAGGAGCAGCACCGCTACATCCGGCTGTGCAACTACTGCTCCGGTCTGTGCATGCCCGAGATCGCCGCTATGGGCGCTCTGGAGCGTCTGGACGTGATGCTGAACGACGCCCTGTATGGCATTCTGTTCCGCGACATCAACATGCAGCGCACCATCGTGGACCAGTATTTCTCCCGTGTCATCAACGGCTATGCCGGCGTGATCATCAACACCGGCGAGGACAACTATCTGACCACCGACGACGCCATCACCGCCGCCCACACCGTTCTGGCCTCCCAGTTCCTGAACGAGGCCTTTGCCAAGGACGCCGGTATGCGTGAGGAGCAGATGGGTCTGGGCCATGCCTTTGAAATGGACCCCGCCGTGGAGAATACCTTCCTCTATGAGCTGGCTCAGGCGCAGATGGCCCGCGAGATCTTCCCCAACGCCCCGCTGAAGTACATGCCGCCCACGAAGTTCATGACCGGCAATATCTTCCGCGGCCACATCCAGGATGCCCTGTTCAACATGGTGACCATCCTCACCAACCAGCGGCTGTGCCTGCTGGGCATGATGACCGAGGCCATCCACACCCCGTTCATGTCCGACCGCGCCCTGTCCATCGAGAATGCGCAGTATATCTTCCGCACCATGAAGGATCTGGGCAGCGAGCTGACCTATAAGGAGAACGGCATCATCCGCAACCGCGCCAACGAGGTGCTGACCAAGGCCACCGATCTGCTGAAGGAGATCGAGAAGCTGGGCCTGTTCACCACCATTGAAAAGGGTATCTTCGCCGATGTCAAGCGTCCTAAGGACGGCGGCAAGGGCCTGGCCGGTGTTGTGGTCAAGGACGACAAATACTTCAATCCCTTTGTTGAAGTCATGAAAGGGAAGGTGGCAGCAGAATGAGCAGCGGACTGTATAACACCCATAAGATCGATTTCGATACCACCCTGGACCTGACCCGTCTGAAGCCCTACGGCGACACCATGAACGACGGTAAGGTGCAGACCAGCTTCACCCTGCCCATCAAGGACGACGAACGCGGCGAGGAAGCTGCCCGTCAGATCGCCAAGAAAATGGGTCTGGACGAGCCCAATGTGGCTTACCACACCCCCCTGGACAAGGAGTTCACCTTCTATGTGGTCTACGGCAGCTGCGTCCACTCCGTAAACTATGAGGATATCCATGTAATCACCGTGGAGTCCGACGTCATGAGCATGGAAGACACCAATGACTACATCCGCGAGCATATCGGCCGCAAGGTCGTTATGGTGGGTGCGTCTACCGGTACCGATGCTCACACCGTGGGCATCGACGCCATCATGAACCGCAAGGGCTTTGCCGGTCATTACGGCCTGGAACGCTACGAGATGATCGAGGCGTACAACCTGGGCTCCCAGGTTCCCAACGAGGAGTTCATCAAGAAGGCCCTGGAGCTGCACGCCGACGTGCTGCTGGTGTCCCAGACCGTGACTCAGAAGGACGTCCACATCCAGAACCTCACCAACCTCATCGAGCTGCTGGAGGCCGAGGGCCTGCGCGACAAGTTCGTTGTTTGCTGCGGCGGTCCCCGTATCACCCATGAGCTGGCCAAGGAGCTGGGCTATGACGCCGGCTTCGGCGCCGGCAAGTATGCCGACGACGTGGCTTCCTTCGCTGTGACCGAGATGGTCAAGCGTGGCATGAAGTAAAATTTAACCTTACGCCAGACGGCCACTGTTGCGGTGGCCGTCTGGTCGTGTCTCCAAATATCCGTTTTTCACATTTCGTACAGTATGGCTGTTTCGACGGTGAATCTGTTCATTTGTGAAAAAGTTATCCAATCTTCTCTTGTATTTTCCCGCCAACAGTGCTATGATTATAAATGAGAAAATAGAAGGGATTCTATTTTTTGGGAGAACGACAAATAACAAGGAGGAACTGAAATGGCAAAGAAACCTGTTATCACTGCCAAAGAGGCAGCGGCTATGATCCCCAACGGCGCCACCATTATGTGCGGCGGCTTCCTGGCCTGCGGCCAGGCCAGAGCAATCGTCAAGGAGCTGGTAGCTCTGGGCACCAAGGACCTGACCTTAATCGCCAACGATATGGGCCGCGCAGTGGGCCCCCAGGGCGAGGAGTTCTTCGGTATCGCGGAGCTGATCCACAATCATCAGGTCAAGCGCGTTATCGCCACTCACGTTGGCATGACCCCCGAGGTCGGCCAGCAGCACACCGAGGGCACTTTGGAGGTCAATCTGCTGCCCCAGGGCACCCTGGCTGAGTGCATTCGCGCCGCCGGCGCCGGCCTCGGCGGTGTGCTGACCCCCGTGGGCATCGACACCCTGGTGGAGGAGAGCCCCTTCTGCCTGGGCCGCAAGACCGTTGATGGCAAGGACTATCTGCTGATGAAGCCCATCCATGCGGACTTCGCCCTGCTGGGCACCTATAAGTGCGACGAGTTCGGTAACTGCTGGTACAAGGGCACCATGCGCAACTTCAACGTTGTCATGGCCACTGCCGCCGATACCGTTATCGCCGAGACCGAGTATCTGGTTCCCGTGGGCGAGATCGAGCCCGAGAATATCCACACCTATGGTATGTGTGTTGACTACATCGTGGAAGGAGAAAGAAAGTAATGGAAAAGAGCGAGATCAAAGGCTTTATCGCCAAGCGCTGCGCCAAAGAGCTGAAGAACGGCGACGTTGTCAACCTGGGTATCGGTCTGCCTACCCTGATCCCCAACTATCTGCCCAAGGATGTGGAGCTGATCATCCATGCTGAGCTGGGTATCGTCTCCGCCGGTAAGTCCCCCAAGGAAGGCGACGCCAACTATGATCCCTACCACGTGGTGGACGCCGGTGGTTCTCCCTCCTCCGTGGCTTTCGGCGGCGGTTTCATCGACTCCGCTTCCAACTTCGGTCTGATCCGCGGCGGTCACGTGGATGCCTGCTTCCTGGGCGCTCTGGAGGTGGATGCCCAGGGCAACCTGGCCAACTGGATCATCCCCGGCAAGAAGATGCCCGGCATGGGCGGCGCCATGGACCTGTGCGTCGGTGCCCGCAAGTGCATCGTCTGCATGGAGCACACCGCTAAGGGCAACCCCAAGATCTTTGAGAAGTGCCGTCTGCCCCTGACCGCTTCCCACTGCGTCAACAAGATCATCACCGAGATGTGCGTGCTGGAAGTCACCGAGAACGGCCTGGTCATGACCGAGATCAATCCCGAGTTCACCGTCGAGCAGGTGAAGGCTGCCACCGCTGCCCCCATCACCGTCGCCGAGAACCTGAAGTCCATGATCGACTGAGCTTCCTGCCAGTCAGCTGCATTTCATTAAGAACGCCCCGATGTCACGGCATCGGGGCGTTTAGCTTGTCAAAAAAGGGCGGCGTCCTTTTTTGACAAGCTGAGGCCCGCAGGCGAAAGCCTGCGGGCCTGTGTTATGCTGCGATAATCTGATAAGCCTTACCCGTTGGGCAGGGACTTCACGGTGACGGTAGTATGAGCCACCAGCTTGTTCCCGGCATAAACGTGGATGAAGTAAGTGCCGGTGCTGTTGTGCTTGACCAGGTTTGCTGCGGCCACCCAGGCGCCGCCGATGTTCTCGGCCTTGTACCAGGTAAGATCATCCTGACCGCCTGCGCTGCTCCACACGGCGAAGCGCACGTTGCTGTATCCGGCAGCGCTGTACAAACGCAGCCGCATCCAGTTAAAGTCGTCGGTAACAATGGCTTGGGCGCTCTGCTGCGGCGGCATGCCGTGTACATTGGCGGTGGTATGGGCCACCAGCTTGCCGTCGGCATACACATGAATGAAGTAGCCGCCCAGGGTCTTGTGGTTCAGCAGCTTCACACCGGCGGACCAGGTATTGCCGTTGAGCCGTCCGTCATACCAGACCAAGTCATCCTGACCGCCTGCGCTGCTCCACACGGCGAAGCGTACCTTGCCGTACTTGGCGGCGGTAGTCAGCGCCAGCTCGATGGCGGCGTTGTCCGAGGAAACTGTAGCTGTCAGGCCGGTCTTGACGCCGGGGGCAGCGGGAGGCAGGCTCTTGACCTGGGCGGTGGTATGGGCCACCAGGGTCCTGCCGCTGTACACATGGATGAAGTAGGTGCCAGTGCTGTTGTGCTTGGCCAGGTCCACGTTATAGGTCCAGCGGTTGCCGCCGGCAGACTTGGCGGTGTACCAGGTCAGGTCGTCCTGGCCGCCTGCGCTGCTCCACACAGCAAAGCGGATGCCGCTGTAGCTGCGGACAGCGTCCAACTGGATGGACATGGTGCGGCAGTCGGCAGATACATGCGCGGTGACGGTATCAGGTGTCGGGAGCTTGGCCACCTGGGCGGTGGTGTGGGCCACCAGCTTGCTGCCGCTGTACACATGGATGAAGTAGGTGCCGGTGCTGTTGTGCTTGGTCAGGTCCACATCATAGGTCCAGCGGCCGCTGCCAGCGGACTTGGCAGTGTACCAGGCCAGATCGTCCTGACCGCCTGCGCTGCTCCACACGGCAAAGCGGATGCTGCTGTAGCTGTAAGCAGTATCCAGCTGCACAGACATGGTGCGGTAATCGGCGGACACCTGGGCAGTGACACTGTCAGGAGCCGGGAGCCTGGCCACCTGGGCGGTGGTATTGCCGATGAGCCGGTTCTGGCCAGAGTCGGAGGAATAGGCGTGAATGAAGTAGGAACCGGTGCTGTTGTGGTTCACCAGGGGCACCGTATAGGTCCACTGACCACTGCCGTTCTTCCTGGCAGTGTACCAGGTCAGATCATCCTGTCCGTTCGCGCTGCTCCACACAGCGAAACGCACGTTGGAGTGGGCGTGGCCGTTGCCTGCGTCCATGGTCACCGTCATGGTGCGGCACTCACTGTCCACCACAGCGGATACGGAGTGGCGCTTGGCAGGGGTGCTGGAGCTATGGGCCGCGCCGCAGTAGCGGCAGACGTATCGTACCTGGCCGGCGCTGACGCAGGTGCTGGAGTCGCTCTTGACCACATCCGTATGGCCCACGGTGTGGGTATTCTGGAAGGTCAGGCCGCCCAGCAGCTGGCCGTGGATGCCGTGGTTGTACACATGGACCAGGTAGCGGCCCACCACATTGTACTTGCACATAGGCACCCGGATGGTGTAGGTGCCGTCGCCGTTGGCGGTGGCATTGTACCACACCAGGTCGTCCTGGCCGTCCTGCTGGCTCCAGGCAGCGGCCATGATGTTGCCGTAATTCCTGCCCTGGCCGGAGGGCGGCGTGATGGTGACCACGATCTCCTTCTCGTCGGCGGACAGACGGCCCCGGACCAACTCATACAGACGGCCATCCGCACCGAACTCGTACCAGGTTCTGCCGATCAGGCGGCGGCCGGTGTACATAACGCCGAAGTCATCACCCATATCGGAGGTCTCGAAGTAGTAGGTAGCGTTGCCGATGTCCTTCCAGCCGGAAGCAATGCGGCCGTTTTCAAAGTACAGAGTCTTGCCGTCGTCGCGCTTGACAAAGCCCGTGGGGCCGCTGACCACCACGCCGTCGTCAAAGACGAACTGCTTGCCGTACAGGGTCACCTTTCCGTCGTAGGCCACACCGCTCTTGTCAAAGCAATACACCTCAGGGTCGATGACGAACCAGCCGGTGTGCCAGGCGTTGTTGTAGCAATACATCCGCAGGCCGGTGGCCTCGTCCCGGGCCCAGCCGGTGTAGCCAGAGTCCTTCAGCTCCACGGTCTGGCCGCAGAAGGAGCAGACCAGCTTGCCGTCACGGACGTACACGGTGTCGCCGGAGAAGTCGTGGCCCTTATCGCGGCACACGCTGGCAGGAACCCGCATGGTGTAGGTATCCATCAGGGACTGGGCGCCCTCGGCGCTGACAGAGTAGGTGCGGACGGTCATAGCGTCCGCGGTGGCCTCCACGGCCAGGTACAGAGAGTCGTACTCCTGGGACACCTGGGCAAAGTGGAAGTCAGGATTATTGACGGCCTTGTACTCGGTGCTGCGGGACTTTTCGCCCAGGTCGCCGCAGATGTAGTACAGCACGCCCTTGCCGTAGGTGGCGGGCAGGCGGCCATTCTGGGTGGCCTCGGACACGGGCTGGCCGTTCTTGAGGACCATGGTGCGGGCATAGCTGTGGTCATGGCCGGAGAACACCACATTGATGCCGGCGGCCTCAGCGGCGGCGGGGATATAGCGGTTGAAGGCCTCGCTGCTGCCGTTGGGATTGGTGTAATACGCGGGCTGGTGGACCGCCAGCACCTTCCAGGTGCAGTCGGACTTGGCGGCGTCCTGGATCAGCCACTGGCAGGCATCCTCCAGATTGGCGGCAAAGTTGATGACCGCCACGTACACATCGCCGTACTCCACGGAGTAGTACAGCCGGTCGGGCAGGGTCCACAGGCTGGAGGCGTTGCCGCCGGACAGGTCGCCGTAATATTCATGGTTGCCCATGACCTGCACCACGGGAATGTCGGCGTAATTCTTGGAGAATACATCCAGAATTTCGTTCCACTGGACCAGGTTGCCGCCGTTGTCCACAAAGTCGCCGGTCTGGATACCGAAGTTCATGGGCTGGCTGTTGATGTTGGCGGCGATGGCGTTCATCAGGCGGATCTCCTCCTGATCGCTCTCCGCGATGCCGGAGAGTTGGGTATCGCCGATGACAAAGAAGCGGGTGGTGGCCGCGCCGGGCTGGCTGGTGGTGAAGGTCATGTTTTCAGACCACCTGCTGCCGTCGCCCACACGGTAAACGTAGGTGGTGCCGGACTTCAGCCCGGTCAGGGACACGGTACTGACATAGGCGGCGTCGCCGGAGGTGGTGAACTCACACAGAGTGACCTGGCCCTGGGCCCTGGAGGAGAAGGTGCCCTTGAAGCTGTTCTTTTCGCTGTACTGAACCACGGCCTTGGCCTGCGCGGTCAGGGGGTTGGACACCCAGGTGATGTTCTGGCAGCTCTGGGCATTGGGGGTGGCGTTGAGCTGCACGAATGCGGGCATACCGTCGCTGCTGCCGCCGGCGCGGCGGGTGACGATGATCGTCTCGAAGGAGCGATGGCTGTCCTTCCGGGCGATGACACCGGTGCGGGAGCCGGCAGCCAGCTTGTTGAAATAGTCTGTGCTGATCTGGCCAGAGCCGTCGGTGGTGCCGATGCAGGTTTCGCCCACATACAGGTCCACACCGGAGGCTGCCCTGCCGTCAATATCCTTCACATACAGCTTGGCCGCGCCCGCGCCCTCCACCATAATGTCGGAGGTAACGGCGTAGTAGCCCTGCATGGGCAGCCGCAGGCTGCCGGTGGAGGTGGTATAGGTGACACCGTCACAGGTGTAGGACACAGTGACGGAAATGGGCAGGCTGTCCAGTGCCGTGACCCCGGCGGGCATGGGCATAGTGAAGGTGAACAGGTCCTTCCCGGCAGAGCCGGTACGGTTCATGTTCACGGTGACGGTCTTTTCCGTGGTGGTGCGGCGGGCAGCAGAGCTGGTGCCCTCAAAGCCCTCGCCGTAGCCCAGGGAAGCGCAGGTGTTGAACGCGCCCTTGCCGCCGTTTTCGTCGGTGTCAAACAGGTCCACGTTGCCGTACACGATGTGCGCGGTGACGGAATCGATCTTCCCTGCATTGGGGGAGGTCACGTTGACCACATAGTTCTCGCCCACCAGCGCATAGGACGGCGCGTCCAGAGTCAGCGTGGGGATGGCGGCACGACCCTTGACGGTAAAGGTACGGGTGACGCTGGCGCGGTTGCCGAAGCCGTCCATGATCTCCACCTTGATGCTGTGGCGGCCATTGGGCAGGGTCACGGAGCCGGTAACGGCCTGGTCGGTGTTGGCAAAGTTCTTGATGTCCTGGCCGTCGATGGTGATGACCGTGTTTTCGGCGGACACACCGGTGCGGTTCTCGCCCTGGGGATCATAATACCCGGTAAAGAATTGCAGCTCATTGTCCGTCAGCACGGTGGAACCGTCCTCAGCCAGCTCCGTCAGATCCGTGTAGCCGGTAACGGAGGCGCTGCCGCCGCGGACAGAGGTGATGACGGGGTTCTCCAGATCGTCAGCCGTGGTGCCATACACCGCGCGGATGTTGTCCACATACAGGCTTCCGGCAGCCCGGGAGCCGCAGGTGATCTTGTTGCCGTCCACGTCGCCGGTGCCGCCCTCGATGATGATGGTCCACAGCAGCACCTGGCCGGCGGTGATCTTCAGGGGATGGTTTTCCACGTCCTGGGCCTTGTCATACACGCTGCGCAGATCAGCCTCCACATACTTCCAGCCGGACCAGTTGATGCCGGTGTACTGGGTGGTGGTGTCCACGGTCTCGCCTGCGGCGTTGACGGTGGTAGTCTTCAGGTGCAGCAAGCTGGTGGAAACGTACTTCTCCCCGTTCCAATAGGACACGCTGGTGCTGAGCCAGTAGTTGGGCGTGCCCTCCGGGGCGTAGACCCACATGCCCAGGGCGGTGGGGCGGCCCTCGATGACCACGTCCTCGCCGCTGTAGCGCAGGTATTCGTTGGTGTTGTTGGTGCCGGAGATCTTCGTATAATCGTAATGATACTCCAGAGACTTCTGGCCGAAGCGCACGGGTCCCTCGTCGGAAGCTACGCGGCGGGCATACATATCCCACGCGCCCTCCTGGGCGGTGGAGATGGCGCCCACATAGTACTCATAGCCCATGGAGCGGAACAGGGTAGCGGGGTCCTGGGCGCAGTCCCAGCTATAGGGTGCGCCGGCGGAGTTGCAGTCCCATTCCGCGTTGCTGCTGATAAAGTCGGGGCATGCCAGGCCGAAATCGGTAATGGGCCCGTAGGGGATGTCCAGACCGTTGGGATCCTTGCTGACCTGACCGGCCACGCCGAAGCCCGCGTCGCTGACGCCGGGCAGATTATGGGCGCTGTGACCGGAAAAGCTATTCAGGTTGCCCCACACGGCGTTGGCACCCACGTTCACGCCGGACTTGGAGCTCTCGTCCTCAAAGTCCAGAAGGACGGTGGGCATCTTGCCGATCTCCACGGTGACGGTATCGGTAAGCTCCTGGCCGTTTGCCTTGGTATAGGTGACAGTGATCTCTGCTTTACGGGTCTGGCTGGCCTTGGCGGCAGTATGGAGCTGATTGTCCACGATGGTGCCGATGTCGGCGGCGGTGGTGCCCTCGGTCAGAGGCCGGATGGTCCAGGTAAAGTCGCCGTCGTGATAGTGGATATCCCGCAGGCTGCTTTTGACGGTGAGGCCCAGGTCGCTGGTCTTGTCATAGTCCAGGGACAGGGTCTTGCCGGCGAAGGACACCTGATCGGGCTCGGCGATGGTGATGGAGGCGGAGCCCACATTCTGACCCTGATAGGTCAGGCGGACCCGCACATCGCCCACATAGCCCTTGGCGGCGGCAAACACACCGGTGGCGGCGTCGATCCGTCCGGCAGCGGGAGTATCCAGCACCCAGGTCAGGCCGCTTTCAGGCAGGTCGGCCGCGCCGCCTGCGGAGTCAGCGCCCAGGGCCGTGAAGGGCACCCGGCTGCCGGGGGTATAAAGCTCGTTCTGGGGGCTCACGGACGCGTGGTCAAAATCGCCGTCAAAGCGGGCGGTGGACACCACCAGCAGGGCGTCGGACACGGTGCGCTCCAGGCCGTCACTGGGGCTGTTGCGAACCACCAGCTCGTCGGTGCCCTCATAACAGGCTGCCACGGTGGCGGAGCCGCCGCCGTCCAGATAAATAGCGGTGACGCAGCCGGCATCCTTCAGGAAACTGGCCACTTCATACATGCTCATACCGATGGACATGGGCTCCTGTCGGCCGTCGGCCTCAAAGAATACCACGGAGCCGTCGGCCCGTATGCCCACGCTGTTGCGTGGCATGCGGTCGCCCTGGTCCAGGCCGGGAACAATCTGGCCGTTCTCCACCAGCATATAGGGACCGGATACGGCCTCCACCACGTCGGAGGTGTCGCTGCCCGCCTTGCGGATCACGGCGGAGCCGTCCTTCAGAATGGCAAAGAAGGGCTCATTACCGGTTTTTACCAGGTTGCCCTCCATAATGAGGTAGCCGGTGGGCGCGCCGGTCTGCATGTTGTAGTAGTCGGCGTTGGTAGCCAGTACCACGCGGCCCTCGGTATCCGAGGCCCGTCCGTAGGCGGCGGCCTGGGCGGTGGTCTGGGACATCTCCCACTTGAGCCGGCCGCTGCTGACCATAGCCTTGCGCTGGGCAGCGGTGCTGCCGTCGTAGTAATAGCCGGTGTAGCTGGCCTTCAGGGTCACATCCTTGCTCAGGTCGATCTCCGAAAGGTAGCCCACCACCTGGCTGCCGTTGACGTTGCGCATGACCACCTTTTCCAGGGTCACGCCGCTGGCCACGGCATTCTTGGTGCGGGTGATGGGAGTAAGCCCGGCGGAATTGCCGGACATGGTATCCGCCTGGGGCGGCTGTGCGTCAGGTTCTGCGGTGTCGCCGGGCTGCGTCTCCGTAATGGCAGCGTCCGGCTCCGTCTCCTGGAGCCCGGTGGCCCAGGTCTGGGGCATGACCAGACCCACTACCATCATCAGCGCCAGAAGCAGAGATAATGCCTTCTTCATATTTTTCCTCCGTTACAGTTTTTGATTTCCTACTCGTCGCAGGGGATCTCCATCAGGTGTTCCGGGCTGCTCGTTCCTCCTTTCAGCTCACATAGGCGGTGGTATGAGCCACCAGATTCTGCTTGCTATTGCCATAGACATGGATGAAATACGTACCCGCCCCCTTGTGCCGGGCCAGCGTCACCGTATACGTCCAGTCACCGTTGGACTGCTTTTTCGCCTCGTACCACTGCAGGTCGTCCTGGCCGTTGACAGCGCTCCAGACGGGGAACCACACCCGGCTCAGATCGCTGCGGCCTGTCAGTGTCACAGTCATGTACCGCCCATCGGCGGACAGCTGGGTCCACACCTGGGGAGACACGGCCTGAGCGACGGAAACAGTGGTGTGGGCCACCAGATTGCGCTCATCATTGCCGTAGGCGTGGAGGAAATAGCCCCCCGTGTTCTTGTGGTTGGCCAAGGGCACCCGGCAGGTCCAGCTGCCGTCTGCCTGCTTGACCGCCTCGTACCACCGCAGGTCGTCCTGACCGTTCACGGCGCTCCAGGTGGGGAACCATACCCGGCTCAGATCGCCCCGGCCCGTCAGAGTCACGTCCAGATATCTTCCGTCGGCAGACAGCACCGCCGTCATGGCGGGCTTTTCCGGCTGCACCAGCTTCTCCACATAAGCGGTGGTGTGAGCTACCAGGTTCTTCTTGTCATTGCCGTAGGCGTGGATAAAATACGTACCCGTGCTGCCGTGGTTGGACAGAGGCACCCGGCAGGTCCAGCTGCCGTCTGTCTGCTTCACCGCCTCGTACCACCGCAGGTCGTCCTGACCGTTGGCCTGGCTCCAGGTGGGGAACCACACCCGGCTCAGATCACTGCGGCCCGTCAGCGTTACGTCCAGATACCGCCCGTCAGCGGACACGGCGGCCTTCATCTCCGGCCCGGGAATCTTCTCCACATAGGCGGTGGTATGGGCCACCAGATTCTGCTTGCTATTGCCGTAGGCATGAATGAAATAGGTGCCGGTGGTGTTGTGGCGGGACAGGGCCACGGAATAGGTCCAGCTGCCGTCCGCCTGCTTCCGGGCCTCGTACCATTGCAGGTCATCCTGACCGTTTTTCTGGCTCCAGGTGGGGAACCACACCTTTGCCAGGTCGCTGCCGCCGGTAAGCGTCAGGTTCAGATACCGTCCGTCAGCGGACAGCGCCGCCTTCAGGGCGGGCTTTTCCGGCTGGACCAGGTTGTCCGCCACCACGGTGCCGTGGTCCAGAAGTCCCTGGGGCAGGCCGTTCTGGTTGTAAATGTGGACCATATAGGTGCCGGTCTCCTGGTGGTTGATCAGAGGCACCTCGGCCACCCAGCGGCCATTCTGTTTCTTGGCCTGATACCAGTGCAGGTCGTTCTGCCCGTCCTGCTCACCCCACACAGCGAAACGCAGGGCCGTCTGCTGGGGGGCGGAATAGGTCAGATACATCACTGTGCGGGCGGTGTTGAAGTAATAGCCCAGCTGCTGGGGACGCACGGCAGGCGTGAACGCCCCTGCGCGGCCATTGAGCCAGGTACGCACCCGGTCCAGTGCCTCGTCATAGGTGGGAGCAAAGGGCATACCGCCGGGCTTGGGGTTTGCAGTGCCCAGGGTGTTCCAGCGGAGGTAATTTAGGTCGGCGGAGACGCCGATCTCGGCCTTCCGGCCGTCAATTTGCCCGGCCATGCCGGTAAGCACCGGCTCATACCGGGCATACAGCTCCTGCACCCGCTGATAAAAGGCCGGGATGTTCAGCATCTTCTTCATGAGCACGGAGGTATCGCAGGCGTTGTAGTCCGTGACCTTCTCCTGCTTGTTGCCCATGCAGGTGTCAAAGTCCCACAGAGGACCCACATGCAGCACATCGGACGCGCCGTCCTGATACCAGAAGAAGCTGGTAAAGAAGGACTCGCCGTTGAGGACGTATTCGTTCATCAGATAGTACCGGGCCAGGGAGTCCACGTCGATCATGCGGTTGAGCTGGGCCAAGGACAGATTTTCCCAACCCTCTGAGGTCAGCGCCGTAGTAAAGTGGGTCATGGCGGTCTGGAAATTGCTCATGGCCTGGGCAATATGCGCGTCATCCTCCTCCACGATCTCCTTCAGAGCAAAGTAGCTGTTCAGCCGCCCCTCGAAGAAATAGTGGTCCTCGTCGGTGGCAAAGCCGTCATCCAGCTCAAACATGGCCCCGGCAGGATCCTGCAGATTCAGGCGGTTTTTGCCGATCTCGGCCTTCTCGCCGATGAGATACACACCCAGATACTCGCCGTCCACCCACAGGTCCACATATTCATATTCCGTCACATAGGGAAAGCCCATCTGCTCCGCCGCATCATACACCAGGCGGGTGCGGATCATGCTGTCGTCAGAAGCATTGGCCAGGAGGATCCACTTCTTGGCCGCAGGCATGCCCAGCACGGAGGTTTTCTTGCTGAACTTGATCTGATAGGGCTTCTTGGCATATTCCCTCCAGGTGGAATTGCCGCGGCCCTTGAACTCCACGGTGCCGGTGAGAACGTCGTGGCCGTCCGTCAGCACCAGGTCGTTGCCGGGATATTTCACGTTCTTGTCCCGGTGCACCTGCTCCAGCGTGGTACCGTTAAGGGTCAGGCGCAAGCTGGGCAGACTGCTCTGCTTCGCGCAGATCTGCACCGTTTTACCGCCGTCCAGCGTCAGGGTCACCCGGTCGCTGGCGGCAAACGCGCCGGTAAGGGTGCCATGCTCCCGGTCCAGTGTCCCGGCAGAAGCTGCCGTCACGCTGCCGCTGAAGGACAGCACCGTGTCCGCCAGGCTCTCGTCGGCAGGCAGAAACAGATACCATACCCCATCCTTTTCGGAACGGTATCCCTGGTTGGTCCACTGCCGGGCGTCCACGGTCCAGCAGCGGAAATCGTTGCCTCCGGCAAAGGCTGTGGCCGTCAGCAGCGCCGTCAGTATTGCGGCTGCCAGCAGCGCCCACAGCCAGGTGCCGGTTTTTCTTGTTGCTTTCATGCATCTTTCTCCCATCTGAAAAGGTGGCGCGAACGCGAGAATCTCCCGGGGCAAAATGCCGCTGTTCCGCCAATTACACTACATTATATCAGATACACCGTGGAATTTCAAGCGTAATCTTCCGTAAAATCGCCAAAAATCACACGTATTTTTGGTGGAAACGTATAAAAAGAGAGTCTCCGACCCCTGTCGAAGACCCTCTTTTTATGCTGTTTACCGACGAATGATGTGATCCGCTCAGTCCTCGCGGCTGGCCAGCACGTTCATGGAGACGGGCTCGTCATTGGCAATGGGAGCGGACAGGTTGACGCTGGAGTAGCCGCCCCGGAGCTCAGAGCTGTCCTCAAACGTCTTGGTGCAGCGGTCATACTCCACCTGCATCACGGAGGAGATGGTGTGGCGTCCGTAATCGTCCAGCTTGGCATACTGATCCAGGATCCGCTGGGTATCCTCGGTCAGGTGGATGTTCTCCTCGCCCAGAGCGCAGATGCCCAGGGTGCGGCAGATCTGGACCACCGTGTCAAAGGAGGAACCGCCGATGCCGTTGTGCAGCGCGCTGTTGATGGTGGACAGAGGAATGCCAACCGCAAAAGCGAACTGCCGAACGCTCTTGTACTGGCGGGAAATTTCGTCCCGTACGATGTTGGTAAGTTTGTCCATAATTCGACCCTCTTTACTGTAGATTCCAGAAACGACTTTCTCTCTGGATGAAATGATTATATCAAAGCAAACGAGAACTCGCAAGAGGGAAATACAAAAAAACATATAAAATTTTTACAAAAATCTGCTAAACAGGGCCGTCGAAAGCCAACAGGACAAATTTCTCTTTTCATTTTGGCCGCTATGTGGTACACTGTATGGGAATTAGGAGGGATGACTCCTGTGAAAAAGGCATGGTTGCCCCGCACCGCAGCGGGGCAAGTGGCGGTGCAGCTGGTGCGCCGGTATTATCTGCATGACGTGGGGCGCGACAGCGCAGCGCTGACGTATTATCTGCTGTTCGCCCTGTTTCCGCTGATGGTGTTTGTCAGCACACTGCTGGGCATTCTGAAGCTGGATGTGGACAACATTTCTCAGTTTCTGTCCCAGTTGGTCCCGGCGGACGTGGTTTCGGTGCTGGAGGCATATTTAATATATGTATCCGCCAACGCCAGCCGCCAGCTGCTGTGGTTCAGTCTGGTCTTTTCCATCTGGTTCCCCATGCGGGCCACCAGCTGCCTGCTGCACTCCCTGCGCAAGGCCTTCAACATGGGTCCGCCCCGGAAGATGCTTTTGAACCAGCTGGCCATTCTGCTGTTTACCGTCTGGCTGATCCTCTCCATCGGGCTGACACTGCTGTTGGTAACGGTGGGCCGCCGGGCCCTGGAGTTCGTGTCCGGGCTCATTGCCCTGCCGCAGGGCTTTATTGACCTGTGGAGCTATCTGCGCTTCATCGTTCTGGGCGTGGTGATGTTCCTGATGCTGACGGTGCTGTATATGCTGGCCCAGGGCCAGCGCCGTCCCCTGAAGGAAGTTGCTCCCGGGGTAGGCATCTCTCTGGCGGCATGGATGGTCCTGTCCCTGGCGTTTTCTTATTATGTGGAGCATTTTGCCAATTACTCCGTGCTGTACGGCTCCATCGCCACGATAGTCGTGGTGCTGCTGTGGCTGTATATGAGCGGCACGGTGCTGATCATGGGCGCGGAATACAGCGCCGTTATCCTGCGCCGCAGGCGCAGCCGGCTGCCGTCGGGCAGCGGAGAGGAGCAAGCATGAAAATCATCATCGTAGGCAACGGCAAGGTCGGCTATGCCATTGCGCGGCAGCTGGCGGTAGAGGATCACGACATCACCATCGTGGATGACGACGCCGCAGCCCTGCACCGGGCCGACAGCACCCTGGACGTCATGTGCGTGGAGGGCAATGGAGCCAGCATCAGCGTGCTGGACACTGCCGGGGTCCGCAGCGCGGACCTGGTCATTGCCGTCACCAATCTGGACGAGACAAACCTGGTGTGCTGCCTCATCGCCAAAAAGCTGGGGGCCAAGCACACCATCGCCCGGGTACGCAACCCCGAGTATCGCCGGGATGACACCATGCTCAAGCGGGAGATCGGCCTGGACATGCTCATCAACCCCGATCTGGGGGCGGCCCAGGAGATCGCCCGGATCCTGAGCTTCCCGGCGGCCTTTTCCGTGGAGCCCTTTGCCGGAGGCCGCATCGATATGATCGGTTTTCAGGTAACGGAGCAGGACACCCTGGCCGGGGTGTCCCTCAACGATTTCCACCGCAATCGCCTGGCGGAGGTGCTGATCTGCGCCGCCCACCGGGGGGACAATTTTATCATCCCCGACGGCTCCTTCGTGCCCCGCAGCGGGGACAAGCTCTATATGGTGGGCACCAAGGCAGAGCTGCAAAAAATGCTCCGGGGCATCGGCCGTACCCTGCAAAGAGTGAAGAACGTATCCATTCTGGGGGGCAGCCGCATCACCATGTACCTGACCTGGGAGCTGGCCCGCAGCAATACCAAGGTCCGCATTGTCGAGATGAAGCACGACAAGTGCCTGCGTCTGTCGGCCTCCCTGCCCGGCGCCATGATCATTGAGGGCGACGGCACCGACGCAGACCTGATCGACAGCGAGAACATCTTTGAGACCGACGCCTTCGTGGCCCTGACGGACCGGGACGAGGAGAACCTGCTGATGGCCCTGACGGCTCAGCGGGCGGGAGTCCCCAAGGTGCTGGCCAAAATGACCCGGCCCAACTACATGGACCTGGTGCAGGAGACAAAGCTGGGCAGCATCATCAGTCCCAAGGATCTGACCTCCAACCAGATCACCCGCTATGTCCGGGCTCTGGCCAATTCCCAGGGCAGCACTGTGGAGAGCCTGTATAAAATGCTGGACGGCTCCGTGGAGGCTCTGGAGTTCACCGCCACCGCCTCCAGCCGCTCGGTGCTGGACAAGCCTCTGAAGGACCTGGCCCTGAAAAAGGGCGTTCTGCTGGCCGCCATTGCCCGGGAAAACAAAATCATCATTCCCGGCGGCCTCACCACGATTCAGGAGGGAGACCATGTGGTGGTGGTCACCAAGTCCCAGGTATTCGACGACCTGACGGACATTCTTGCATAAAGCTGCCCATAAAAATCCGCCGGAGCCGAATGCCTGGTGGGCGTAAAGCAGTAAAATCCAAGAATGAGGAAAGCCTTGTGTTTTCAAGGGGCGGCGTGACCGAAGTCACGCCGCCCCTTCATCTTGTCAAAAAAGTGCAGTGCCCTTTTTCGGCACGAAAAATCCGGTCATATCGGTATGTTCCAATTCCAGCAGCTTCCTCTTTTTGTCAATGCCCCCGGCGTATCCGGTCAGGCTGCCGTTTGTGCCGACCACACGGTGACAGGGAATGATGATGGATATCTCATTATGACCCACCGCACCGCCGACCGCCTGCGCAGACATCCGGGGAATCTTCTGCTTTTCAGCAAGCTGCCGTGCGATCTCGCCGTAGGTCGTAGTCCTTCCGTAGGGAATCTGCAAAAGGATTTCCCACACGGACTGCCGGAACGCGGTGCCGACGGGGTGCAGCGGCGGCAGAAAATCCGGCTGGCTGCCAGCAAAATAAATGTCCAGCCAACGCCTGGCTTCTGCAAGGGCGGGTGTATCCTGCCCGATACGCTCTGCAGGCAGATCACGGGCAAGGTATTTCTGTCCGTCGAACCACAGACCTCTCAGTCCGATTCCGTCCGCTGCCAGCAGGATGCCGCCCAGCGGTGAATCGTAATGCTGCACAAATAGCATGATCTGCACCTCGCTTCAAAAGCTGCCTCTGTTTTTATTGCTCGGCTTGTAGTCCTTCATCTCCGGGATTGCGCCGCCTGCCACAGCCCAGAGATACAGACTTGCCACGCTGCAATAGGGGTGAAAGCGACGGCGGTATTTTTCAAACAGCCTGCGGTCAATGCTGCGATGGTGATATACCATGCGCAGCCCGCGCTGGATGGCAAGGTCATCATAGCTGAAAATATCCGGGCGCTGCATACAAAAAAGCAGAATCATCTCTGCCGTCCAGACGCCGATGCCCTTCAGGCTGCTTAATTCCCGGATCGCATCCTCGTCGCTCATGTGCTCCACAGCATGCAGATCAAATGCGCCCGTATGGACTTTTTCGGCAAAATCCGTAATATACTCTGCCTTGCGGAAGGTCATACCCAGTCCCTGCAGCTTGGGAACACCTGCTGTCAGGATGGTCTCGGCATTTACGGTGCCCAGTGCATCCTGCATCCGCTGCCAGATGGTCGCCTGTGCCTTGGTGGAGATCTGCTGCCCGATGATGTGGTGAACGACGGATGAAAACAAGTCCGTATCCACTGGGCGGTCGATATGCCCGATGCGGTCAATGACCTGGCAAAGCCGCTTATCCTTTTGCCGCAAATAGGAAGCTTCGGCTTCTCCGTATGCAAAATACACGCTTTTCACCTTCTAACGTTTCCATAAGCGTTTTTTTATCGCAGCTGCGCCGTAAAGGCAATGGTCCCGCCCGTTGTGGACGGCGTCCGCCGAAAAATGATTTTTTCTCAAAAAACGGTCAATGCCTCCGCCAAGTCTGCCTCATCCTCCGCGATCAGCAGACGCATGGTCATCTCTCCTTGCTGTATACCAGCGGCTGCTCCCGGAGCAGTGCGTCCACCGCGGCCTGATATTCCGATAAATTCTTCGCCTTGCGCATCCGCTTGAGATACGGCTCCGCCCCGTCGAATCCGGCGGCCAGGTACGTCCACAGCTCCCACATCCGGTGCATCACCGGCAGATCGCCGGAGAGCCGCTGCCGGTAGGCGTCCAGCAGCCGGTCATGGTACGTCCGGACTTCCCGGACCGAGGCGGCGGGGCCGCCCCGCAGCTGCCGCAGCAGGCTGGGGTCCCGCATGAGTCCGCGGCCCAGCATCACCGCATCTGTCCCGGGAAAGTCCCGGGACAGCGCCGCAGCGTCCTCCGCCGTCCATATATCACCGTTATACACCACCGGCCAGGGGCCGGAGACGGTGGAAAAAGCCTCCCGGTGGGGCGTTCCCTTGTAAAATTCCTTCTGGAGCCTGGGATGAACGATCAGCTCCGCCAGGGGGTACCTCCGATAGATCTCCAACAGCCCCGGCCATTCGCCGGGGTCGTTTTTCCCGATCCGGGTCTTGACGGACACCGTCATTCCCCGGGGCAATCCCGCAAAGATCTCCTCCAGGCACCGGTCCAGCTCCTGGGGATAGGCCAGCAGGCCCGCCCCCTTCCGCTTGGCGGCCACGGTACCTGCCGGACAGCCCAGGTTGAAGTTCACCTCCCGAAAGCCCCGGTCATGCAGCTCCCGGGCAGCCCACAGGAAATGCTCTGCCCGGTTGGTCAGCAGCTGGGGCACTACGTTGAGTCCCCGGTTGTGCTCCGGGTCGATCTCATCCAGCTCTTTCCGCTGGAAGGTACAGGTGGCGTTGGGGGAGAGAAACGGCGTAAAATATTTGTCCGCCGGACCGAACAGCTCCGCGTGGACCTGCCGCCATAAATACCCGGTAAGCCCCTCCATAGGGGCGGCGTAAAGCTTATCCATGAAACGTTCCCTCCAGGCACATATCCAGCGTCACCCCCGGCACCGGCTCAAACACGGCCCCGCCGGAAACCAGCTCCGCCGCCGTATCCGGACGCTGCAGGAGGGCCAGCTTTTCCCGCCGGGTCAGCTGCTTCACGGCGTATTCCAGCCGCAGAGCGTCCCCCTGCCGCTCCGTGCGCCATACCCCGGCCAGTTCCCGGGGCGGATAGGCCCGGGTATACCGGGCGCAGGCAGAGCCTCCCCCCGCGTGCTGCCGCATCCGCCGGCACAGGTCCGCCGCTGTGCCGGTATACAGGCTCCCGTCCCGGCACCGCAGCATATAGACGTAGTACATGCCCTCACCTCACTGCCCCCAGCATACCACAAACCGATGCCGGGCGCAACGGTGTCATGTTCCAGCGCTGTCCGTTAATTCGATAAATTTCAGGGCATACAGGTCGCACCCGGTGTGGGCGCTCCCCTGCCGCAGCACCAGATAGTCCGTCCCCACCTCCTCCAGAACGCCCTCCTGCCGCACCAGGCGACAGGAGCCCACCAGAAAGCTGGCTGCGGCGTACTGACCCACGTTCCGGCTCAGCAGCTCCCGCAGGGAGCCGCCGGATGAATTATGTATGCAGTTCATAGCGCACCTCACGATCCGGATTCCCCCGCCGCACTCCGGCGCGGGTATCCCATCCTATGCCGCTCCTCCCCTGTCGGAAACGGTGCACGGCGGATTTTGCCCAAAAGGCAATACGGGAGTAGAGTCGCAATCGCCGCTTCAGAACAAATCGACGGGAGGAGCAGATGCGGGACTTTGTATAGTCTCCGACTTGTACACGCCTCAATTTTCTTGCTTTTATTCACAACTTCGTCCCTCGCAATATGTTTAATTCAACAAAATTTTAGAAAGTTTATGGAAACTCTGTTGCAAATTGCCGTTTCAGGCGTTTAGATAGTAGAGGGGTTTCTTCTGGGCTGTGCGCATGCAGCCATTTCCCGCGGACAGAAGCCGCCCCCACGCCATAAGGAGGGATGCCATGGTCCACCGCCTGTACCCACAAACACACCGTGAAAAGACTGGAGGTCAAACATGAAGATCAAACGAATTCTCAGCGCGACCCTCGCAGCCGCCATGCTCCTGTGCTGCTGCATCCTGACCGCATTTGCCGAAAGCGAGACCTACATGGGCAGCCTTAATGGCTATAGCTATGTCTGCAGTGCAAGCTGCAGAAGTGATGAAGCAAAGGCAAATATGTCATCGCGATCCTCTGAAACACTGATAATCAGCGGCCCTCTGAAATACGTCACAACGGATGGCACAATAAAAACTCACATCATTTCAGTAAATAGTACAAAATCCGTTCAGTCTACTATTCCGAAATCTGTCAAGTATTTCGTGTCCTTAACTGCCAGATTCAAAATCGGATCCGTAACTGTGCAGTCGATTTCGGTTGATGCGTGAATCTTCATAGCGCGTAACCCCACATAGGTCTTTAGGCAGCGAGGGAACAATCTATGGGGCAGGACAGATTGTTCCCTCCTGCCGATTTGCCAGCCATATTTTCTCGAAAGGAGTCCCATATGAAGAAACGCATCTTACTTCTTTTTATTTCTCTCGCCCTCGCCCTCACCGCCTGCGCCTCCAGACCCACCGTCCCCACCGCCGCAGACTTTGAGGTCCAGCCGGGAGCGTACCGGTATCAGGACATGGGCGACTTTTTTGTGGAAACGGAGCAGGGGCAGTATTACCTGGGCTGGGACCAAATCATCCGCTTCGCCGAGCCGGGCAGCCGGAGCTTCTACCCCCTGTGCAATAAGCCCAACTGCGGACATGGCAGCGATAACTGCAATGCATACACCGACTATGCATTGGGATACTGGAACGGGCATCTTTACACCACCACCTACGGAGACAACGGTCCGGTAGTAATGCGCATGGATATGGACGGCGCCAACCGTCGGGAGGTGGGGCAGCTGCCGGTTTTGACAGCTGTGGATGGCGCACGGCACGCCAGCGGCGAATTGCTGTTCCACAACGGCTCTCTGTTTTATATGTACGACGCCATCGAAACGGACCCGGAATGGGCCATGTCTATCTACCAGTTTGACCTGGAAACCGGAAAGGGGCGGTGGTTGTTTCAGGAGGATATCCCGCTCTATACCTTCGCATACTGTAGTGTTGGAACGTGCATTTGCGGCGACGATTTTTTCTTTATAATAGCCAACGGAGTCACCGGTGAATGCACCTATGCCCTGGGGAACCTGAAAACAGGCCGGGTGGAAGCAACCCTTCCCGACTGGAGCGATCGCAACAGCCGGGCAATGGAGCAGGACGGCGTTCTGTATTACTTCAAGGCGGATGCCGGCCTGTGTGAATACGACAGGGCCACAGGCGTGGAAACGGTCCGCTTCCCTATGGATACATACACAGCATTCCCCTGCTATACCCGGAACTATATTCTGGTGCGGTCTACGGATACCGAGGACTTTGAGCAATGCACGCTCTGGGTACTGGACCGGGACTATAACCTGCTGGGAAAGGCCCCGCAGGAAAAGATCGGCAGATGGTTCCCCCAGCCGTATGCCATCACGGCAGACAGCATCTACTTCTGGCTCAACGGAAAGATCACCCACTATATCGACACCAGCGATCTGTCCAATTTGGAGCTCCTTCCGATGCCGGACACCAGCAATGCCAGAGCCCACGGCTAACTCACAGTTGACACCGGATAAATCCATCTGCTATAATGGGTTTATCCGATATCGCCCGCCGCAGAAAGGAGTTCTTCTTATGAAACGACGCCTTCTCCCCTCGCTGCTTCTCGCTCTCGCCCTCGCTCTCCCTCTCACCGCCTGCGCCGCCAAACCCGCCGCACCCACTGCCACGGACTTTGAGGTCCAACCAGGGGAATACCGGTATCAGGACGTCGATATTTTCTTCGTGGAAACAGAGAAGGGCAACTACTACATGAACCCGTCGGGAGGTGGATTGATCCACTTTGCCGAGCCCGGCAGCCACGAATTCCACGTCCTGTGCAATAAGCCCAACTGCGGCCACGCCAGCGCAGACTGCAACGCGTTTTTAGAGGTGGCCTTCGGATATTACAACGGCCATCTTTACGGTGTCACGCTTCAGGATCACTTTGAGCTGATCCAGATGGACATGGACGGCACCAATCACCGGGTCATCACCCAACTGCCCGAGCAGAAGGACCTCAGCGGTAATTTCAACGGCGGCGGCAGCTACTTCTTCGACAACGGCTATCTCATCTTCCTGGCATTCCCCTGCACATCGAACCCGGATTATGCGCTGCCGGTCTACAAGATCCAGCTGGAGACCGGGGAGACCACACAGCTGTTTCAGGAAGATATCCCGCTTCTCACGGACTGGCCAGCAGACGGTGTGTCCATCAGCAATGGGTACCTCTACTTCCCCCTGCCCCAGACATCCGAGGGCAAGCGCCCGTATGCGGAAGGGAACCTGGAGACCGGGCGTATCGAGCGGGTATTTGAGGACTGGAAGCGGGAAAACAGTTTTATCGTAAACTTTGACAACGTGCTGTACTATCACCGCGCCGGAGTCGGCCTGTGTGAATACGACAAGGCCACCGGCAAGGAGACGGTGAAGGTTCCCATGGATGTATATTACGCTGATGTGTCCTACACCAAGGATTATATTTTCCTTCGGACGCTGGATTCTGCCGATTTCAATCAGTGCGTCCTGCTGGCATACGACAGGGACTACAATCTTCTGGGAAAGTTGGAACTGGAGAAGATCAGTTTGCGGTTCCCCTTCCTGGAATACACCACCGCCAATGCCATTTACTTCTCCGCCGACGGCGGGACCATCACCCACTACATCGACCCCCACCACCTGGACTGTCTGGAGCTGATCCAGCTGGTGGACCCCACGGCAAGGAGCCACGGATAATATGGAACTGACCATTCACGCCCTGTCCCATTCCTACGGGGACAAGAAAGCCCTGACAGGCTTTACCCACACCTTCACCCCCGGCATTACGGCCCTGCTGGGCCCCAACGGCGCGGGGAAAAGCACCCTCATCCACCTGATCTGCGACCTGCTGCCCCGCCAGGTGGGGACCATCGCCTTCGACGGGACAGACATTCTGTCCATGGGGCCGGCGTTCCGGCAGATGCTGGGCTTCATGCCCCAGAGCCAGGGGATGTACGACGACATGACCGCCTGGGAATTCCTGCTGTACATGGCCCAGCTGAAGGGGCTGAGGCCCCGGGCCGCCCGGGAACAGCTTCGGGAGCTGCTGCAGGTGGTGAACCTGTGGGACGCGGCCCACCGCCGGGTCGGCGGCTTTTCCGGCGGTATGCGCCAGCGGGTGATGCTGGCCCAGGCCCTGCTGGGCGCACCCAAGGTCCTGCTGCTGGATGAACCCACCGCCGGACTGGACCCGGAGGAGCGGGTGCGCCTGCGGGAATATATCCGGCAGCTGGGCCGGGACAAAATCGTCCTTATCACCACCCACATCACCGGCGACGTGGAATCCATTGCCAGTGAGATTTTGCTGCTGCACCACGGCGTCCTGCTGGCAGACGCCCCGGCGGAGGAATTTATCCGCGGCTGCGGTGCGGCCAACCTGGAGGACGCCTATATCCGGCGGCTGCATCCCCATGCGTGAGTGCAGGCGTGTTTTCTCCCGCAGGAGTCTGCTGTGGCTGCTGGTGCTGATGGCGGCGGTGGTGTTTTTCCACCGGGTGGACCATCACAACGCCCCCGGCTTTGCCGCCGCCTATCGGCAGACCGTGGCTCAGCTGGCAGCCAGCCCGGACCCGTCTGCCGCCCTGTCTCAGATGGAGGCGGAGAGCCGCCGCTATATGACGGCCCTGCTCTGGCGCAGCACGGATGACCCGGACCTGCTGGAGCTATACCGGGATCAGGCCCGGCAGGTGCTGGGCGACGATTATGAGGCGGCAGCCATGGCATATGATCTCAGCGACCAGGCCCAGGCGGAATTTACCGCCCGGCAGCAGGCCCAGCAGACCCTCCGGCAGCAGCTGGACTACCTGGCGGCGTACCCCGGATATCTGGATACCATCCACGAAAATGCCGCCAACATGCCCACCCTGTCCATTTTCATGGACAGCAGCGCCGGAAAATTCCATGCGGAAAACGTGAAGAAAACGGACCGGGACTTTCCCCGCAGCATGGATGTGTCCCTGACCCTGACGGAGACTGCCGGACTGGAGAATTTCTTGCAGGACGGTGTGTTGTCCGTGTGCATCCTGCTGTGGATGCTGGTAACGGTGCTGCGGCTGACAGAGGAGCGCCGCAGCAGTCTGCGCTACCTGGTGTTTGGCAGCCCCCGAGGCCGGACATGGCTGGCCCTGCGCCGGGTGGGGATCCTGGGCCTTTCCGCCGCATTGGGCACAGCCCTTCTGATGCTGACGGGCCTTGTCACCGACAGTCTGCTGTACGGCGGGCTGGGCGACCTGTCCGCCGCCGCCCAGTCCAGCGAAATCTTTCAGAATTTCCCGTACCCGCTGACTCTCCGCCAGATGCTTTGGGCGTATTGCCTGCTAAAAACTCTTGGCATGTGGCTGATGGGACTGCTGCTGTGGCTGATTCTTCAGCTGATCCACCATTTGCAGACGGCTATGGTGGCCGCCGCCGCATTTCTGGCGGTGGAATACAGTCTGTTCGCCTTTGTGCCGGACAGCTATGCCATCGTGGCCCTTCGGTACATCAACGTGTTTTCCTTCGTCGGCATGGAAAAGACGTTTCTGCACTATCTGAATATCAACCTGCTGGGCCGGGCGGTAAACGGCGCCATGCTGTGTACCGCCCTGCTGCCGGCGCTTTTGGTGCTGGCAGCGGCAGGAGCCGTGGTCTATGCCGGACATCACCGGCCCATGGCCGGAGCCAACGTGTTCCAGCGTCTGGCGGCCCGGTTGCGTCCCGTGTTTTCCCGGGCCTCCGGCCGGCTGACCCTGACGGGGTTCGAGTTCAGGAAAATCCTATGGTATCATAAGGGACTGCTGGTGCTGCTGATCTTTGCCCTTTGGTGCTTCCGGGCAGCCGCAGCCCCCACGGCGGACGTGTCCCTGTACGACACGGACACCGCCGCCTTTCAGAATGAGTTCCAGGGCCCTGCTACGGAGGACACCCTCCGGGCCATCCGGGCCCGCATAGCGGAGGTGGAAGGCTGGCCGGAGTCCGAGATCCGCTCCGCCCAGCTGGCGGCCCTGTCCGCCGTGGAGGACGAGGCTCTGAAAAAGCTGGACACCGGCCTGTGGGTGCTGAATCCTGCGCCCATGTTCACTCTGTGCGGCGGCGACGTAGGCGGCAGCCAGCGCATTCCGGCCATGGCGGCACTGCTGACAGCGGCACTGCTTACGGCAGGCACCTTCGCCGGAGAGCGGCAGCAGCGGATGCTGCCGCTGCTGCAGACCACGCCCCGGGGCCGCCGCCGGGCGCCTCGCTGCAAGCTGACCCTGTCTGCCCTGCTGGCGGCAGCGGTATGGCTGACCCTGACCCTGCGGCAGGTGTGCCAGGTCTCGTCGTATTACGGCGGCCTGACGGCCCTGTCCGCCCCGCTGCGCAGCGTGGCCCACTTTGCAGACCTGGCCGCAGACTGCACCGTGGGACAGTGGCTGGCCGGATGCCTGCTGCTGCGGCTGCTGGTGCTGCTGGCTGCCGCCATGACCGGGTGCCTGCTGTCGAGCCTGTGCCGGACGGTGAACGCTGCCGTGGTGGTATGCTGCGCCGGACTGGTGGGCCCGGCGGCCCTGGAGCTGGTGGGCGTGCGGGCGGCAGGCATCCTGTCCCTGGCCCGCCTGTGGACCCCCGTTACCTGCTCCCTGTATGCCTATCTCATTCCCCTGGCTCTGCTGATAGTCTGCCCCCTTCTGTGCGTGCGGCGCAGGCCCAGGGTCTGATCTGTATAAAGCAAGAAAAAATCGAGCCGGTTCGAAGACCGGCTCGATTTTTCTTGACACGTTTCCACAGATACAGTAGACTTTACAGCAGCGCGAACAGCACATACAGCCAGTGGGCCGCCACGCCGGCGCACAGGCCGCCTACGGTGTGGCTGATGATGGCCTTGCCGATGAGATGGTTGCACCCCAGGCTGTTCATCATGGACACATGGGTGCTGAGATAACCGCTCCAGCACATGCACATAGCGGTAAACACCGCGATGTCGCCGCCGGCAGCCTTCCCCTCGGCCAGCAGCTGGGGCACCAGGCTGATGGCCGCACCGGCTGCGCCCAGAGCCGTCACCGGCACCGCCAGACCCTCCGGCGAGGAGAAGCCGAACAGCGGCGTCAGGATAAAGCTGAGCTTATCCGCCAGCTTGGGCAGAAGTCCGATGCCCTCGTAGGCCGCGCCGGTATACAGGCCGCTCTCTGCCGGGCCGTTGGTGAGCATCATCACCACCGTGCAGATAACCAGCACGCCCGGTATGATGCTCACGCCCATTTTCACGCCGTCCATGCCGCCGTCCAGCAGGGCAGACATGAAGCGGGTGCCGGTGCCGCCGGCCCGGACGGGACGCACCCGCTTGCCCCCCAGGGACAGGGTGCCGCCGTCAATCATGGGCTGCTCCCGGCCGTATACCTTGGCGGTAAATGCCAGCATGATCCGGGTGGATACGATACTGCCTACCACCGCTCCCAGAAGGCCAGTCAGGGCCGCGCCGGTGTAGTTCACCCCCTTGCCGGGGGACAGGCTGATCATATAGGTACACACGATGAAGCCCATGCCGAAGGACGTACCCAGATTGGTCAGGGCCGGAAACTGATACGCCTTGAACAGGCTTTTGAAGTAACGGTCCTGGGCCAGGGAGAGAACGGCCGGGTTGTCCGACAGGAATGTGGTCACCACGCCCACGGATGCCGCCCCCGGCAGGCCGTATACCGGCCGCATGAAGGGGTTGAGCATCCGGTTCATCAGCGACACCAGGCCAAACTCGGAAAACAGCGCCGAAATGGCCCCCATGATGACGCACAGGGCCGTCAGATACAGCACCGTATCCGTCAGAAGGACAAAGGCGGTGTTGATCATGGTGTTGATGGTGTTGCCCAGGCCCATTTTGGCGGCAAACAGCGCAAAAAAGGCCACAAACAGCACGATGAAAATGAAGTTTTCGGGTCCGATCTCCTTTTTATAGCAGGTGGGTCCCTTGTGGGTTTCTTCGGCCCCGACAGGCGGGGCCTGGGTTTCCTCGATGACAGACTGGCTCATAGCGATTTTCCTTTCTTCCTTGTCCCTATTCCACAAAATACTCCGCTTTTCGCGGAACCAATTTATCATACCGCATAAAGCGCATCCTGTAAAATAAATATATTTCGTGGGGAGCATGAGAAAATCTTATGGCTGACAACACATATCGCATCCTGACCAAAATCGCCGAGACCGGCAGCCTGACCCGCACGGCGGAGCAGCTGAACTATACCCAGGCCCGGGTCAGTCAGATTCTGAAATCCGCCGAGACGGAGTTCGGACTGACCTTGTTTGTTCGGGGCAAGCGGGGCGTGATGCCCACGCCGGAGTGCCGGTGTCTGCTGCCGACTTTGCAGGAGCTGGTGCGCCAGGAGCTGGTGCTTCTGGACCAGCTGGACCAGATTCGGGACCTGCGGGGCGGCACGGTGTCCATCGGCACCTTTACCAGCGTGTCCTGCCACTGGCTGCCCCGGCGGCTGAAGACCTTCGGACAGCTGTATCCCCAGATTCGGTTTCAGCTGAAGCTGGGTGACGTGGCCCATATCGATCAGTGGCTCCGGGAGGGCACCGTGGACCTGGGGCTGATGATCGACCCGGGGACCGAGGATCTGACGTTTCTGCCCCTGCTGGAGGACTGCTATTCTGTGATCCTGCCCCGGGAACATCCCCTGGCCGGAGCGGAGGAGCTGAGCCTGGAGCAGCTGCGGGAGGAATGCTTCATCCTGCTGGAGCCGGAGGACAATGCCCCGGTGGAGCCACAGCTGCGGCAGGCCGGGGTCCGGGTGGGCTATCGGGTGAAGGATGACTACACCATTCTGGCCATGGTGGAAAGCGGTCTGGGCGTCAGTGTGCTGCCTCATCTGCTGCTGCAGCGCACGTCGTACCGGGTCCATGCCGCACGGCTGATGCCGCCGGTGGCCCGGCGCATGGGCATCCTCCTGCCCAAGGAGGGATATGTCTCCCTGGCAGCCCGGCAGTTCGTGTCGTTTTTGCGGCAGGAAGCGGAAGCGGTGGAAAAATAGCGAAAGCCTCCCTCATGGCGATGCCATGGGGGAGGCTTTTTGTTTACCTGATCTGCTGACGGACCTGGTCCAGGGGCAGGTCCTGTTCCCGGGCAATACGGGCCAGGTCCTCATATTCCGGCTTCTGCCGCCGGACGCCCCAGCCCTGAGACAGCTTCCGGGCCACGGGGCCCCAGGGTGTATCCACCGTTTCCTCCGCGCGGGACAGGGTATAGCGCCGGTGCCGGCTCTCCCGGACGCCCAGGGTGGTGGTGTGCCGCAGCAGCAGCCGGGCCATTTCCTCCCGCTGCTCCTCCTGGCACAGAACGCACAGCATCACGCCAGGCCTGGATTTTTTCATGCCAATGGGCACGGTGTACACATCCAGCGCCCCGGCCTCCAGCAGACGCTCCATAGCGAAGGCAATGTCCTCGCCGGTCATGTCGTCCAGATTGCAGGCCAGCTCATACACGTCGCCGATGTCTGCCGCCGTGTCCCCCAGCATGGCCCGCAGGCAGTTGGCCCGGGGAAAGTCCTTGTGGCCCATGCCGCAGCCCACGGCCCGCAGGGTCATCACCGGCATATCGCCGAAGCGGGTGACAAAGTGCCGCAGCAAAGCCGCACCGGTGGGGGTACACAGCTCCCCGTCGATCCCGCCGCCGTAAATGGGCACATCCCGGAGGATGTATGCCGTGGCCGGGGCAGGCACCGGCAGGATACCATGGGCGCAGCGGACAGTTCCGCTGCCCACATGGACCGGGGAGGCGATCACCTGGTCCGGTGCAAGCTCCTCCATTAGCAGGCACACCGCCGTCACGTCTGCCACGGCGTCCATGGTGCCCACCTCGTGGAAATGGATGTCCGTCACCGGCACGCCATGGACATGGCTCTCCGCCTGGGCAATGCCGTCATATACTGCCAGAATGTCCCTCCGCACCCGGTCGGACACCGGGAGCCGCTCCACAATGTGGCCGATCTCGTGCATACCGTTGTGGTGATGGTGGGCGTGCTCATGGTCGTGGTCGTGCTCATGGTCGTGGGCGTGATGATGGTCGTGGTCATGCTCCGTTTCCCCGTTCACCGTCACGGTGACTCGGGAGCCGGTGATGCCGCACTTTTCCGCCCGTTCCAGGCGGTATGTTACCCCGGGAATACCCAGGCCGTTGAGACGCTTGACAAATTCGTCGGGCTGGGGCAGCAGCTCCAGCAGCGCCGCCGTCAGCATATCTCCGGCGGCGCCCATGCCGCAGTCCAGATACAGGGTCCTCATTTCTTTCCCTCCATGTGATTGATCATACTGGCCAAATACCCGGCGCCGAAGCCGTTGTCAATGTTCACCACCGATACGCCGCTGGCGCAGGAATTCAGCATAGACAGCAGCGCCGACAGGCCGCCGAAGGAGGCGCCGTAGCCCACGCTGGTGGGTACTGCGATCACCGGGCAATCCGCCAGACCACCCAGCACGCTAGCCAGAGCCCCCTCCATTCCCGCGATGGCCACGATCACCGACGCGCTCATGATATCGTCCATATGGTGCAGGGTGCGATGCAGGCCCGCCACCCCCACATCGTACAGCCGCAGCACTTCGTTGCCGTGGACCTCCGCCGTCAGGGCGGCCTCCTCCGCTATGGGAATATCGCTGGTGCCGCCGGTAGCGATAACGATGCGGCCGATGCCGTCCGGCTCCGGCACAGTGCCGATGATGCCGCAGCGGGCATCCTCGTGATAGTCCAGAGGATACGCGGCGGCAATCTCCTGAGCCGCCTCCGGAGACAGGCGGGTGATGAGAATGGTCCGCTGGCCCCGCCGGCGCATGACGCCGATGATGCCGATCATCTGGGCCGGAGTCTTTCCCGCGCCGTAGATCACCTCCGCCGCGCCCTGGCGGATGCCGCGGTGCAGGTCCACTTTTGCATAGCCGATGTCGGTGAAGGGCTCCTTTTTCAGGGCCAGCAGCGCGTCATCCACGGACACGGTCCCCTGGCGCACGCCCTCCAGCATTTTGCGGATCTCGCTGTTCATGCTCTTGCCTCCAGGTCCAGCCATACGGCGTCGTAGTCCTGCCCCAGGCGGTCCAGGATCTCCTGCCGGTGCTCCAGCAGGTGGGGCATCTGGGCGGCGGGCAGCTGAATTTTCGCGCTGCGGCCCGCCAGGCGGACCCGGAAGTCCGTAAAGCCCAGGGAAAACAGATACGTTTCCGCCGCCTCGGTAACAGCCAGGTCCCGGGCGGTAATGGGCTGTCCGGTGGGGATGCGGGTGGCCAGGCAGGCGTATGCGGGCTTGTCCCAGGTGAAAAGTCCTGCCTCCCGGGACAGCCGTCGTATTTCGTCCTTGGTCAGGCCGCACTCCCGCAGGGGCGACCGCACCGACAGCTCCCGCAGAGCCCGCATGCCGGGGCGATCTCCGGCGTCGTCGGAGGCGTTGGTGCCGTCCAGCAGCACCGGAAAGCCGTCCTCCGCCGCTGCTGCGGCAATGGTGCGGAAGATCACGCGCTTGCAGTGGTAGCACCGGTCCGGCGGATTGGCCGTCACGGTGGGAGACGACAGCACGTCCACTTGCAGCTCCCGCAGGTCGGCGTGGAGGTCCCCGGACAGACGCCGGGCGTCCTCCAGCTCAAACCGGGGCTGGAAAGCGGAATTCACATAATACGCCCGGACCCGGGCGCCGTAACGCAGAGCGACATACAGCAGGTAAGACGAGTCCACCCCGCCGGAAAAGGCAATGGCCACCCGGGGATTTTCCTTGAAAAACTGTTGCAGATCCATGATTCGTCGATTCTTTCTCTTATTTTGCGCTGGGCACAATGCCCAGGATCACCAGGGGCTCCGTGCCGGTGTTTACAACGCTGTGGCTGTGGCCCTGGGGGCAGTAGTGGCACAGGCCGGGATAAACCGCCGCCTCCACGCCGTCGTCCAGGCACACGCCGGTACCGGACAGAAAATACATGACCTCGCAGCTGTCGGTGTGGGTATGAAGGCCGATGGAGGAGCCGGGCTCCAGCGTCAGCCGCAGGATCTTGCCCATACCGTCCTGAAAGATGCGGGTCTCGGCCTCTCCCTGGCCGCCCTTGAACCGGGGCTGCACCAGAGAGGGCATACGGTCAAAGTCCAACGTCATAGCCGGTCCCTCAGTTCAGGAAGTCCTTGAGCTTCTTGCTGCGGGAGGGGTGGCGGAGCTTCCGCAGGGCCTTGGCCTCGATCTGGCGGATGCGCTCGCGGGTGACGTTGAACTCCTTGCCCACCTCCTCCAGGGTGCGGGTGCGGCCGTCCTCCAGGCCGAAGCGCAGCTTCAGCACCTTCTCCTCCCGGGGAGTCAGGGTGCTGAGCACGGACACCAGCTGCTCCTTCAGCAGGGTATAGCTGGCAGCCTCACTGGGCTCGGACGCGCCCTCGTCGGGGATGAAGTCGCCCAGATGGGAGTCCTCCTCCTCGCCGATGGGGGTCTCCAGGGACACGGGCTCCTGGGCGATCTTCAGAATCTCCCGGACCTTGTCCACAGGCATGTTCATCTCCTCGGCGATCTCCTCGGGAGAGGGATCGTGGCCCAGCTCCTGAAGCAGCTGACGGGATACGCGGATGACCTTGTTGATGGTCTCCACCATATGGACGGGGATGCGGATGGTGCGGGCCTGGTCGGCGATGGCCCGGGTGATGGCCTGGCGGATCCACCAGGTGGCATAGGTGGAGAACTTATAGCCCTTGGTGTGGTCAAACTTCTCCACGGCCTTGATGAGGCCCAGGTTGCCCTCCTGGATCAGGTCCAGGAACAGCATGCCCCGTCCCACATAGCGCTTGGCGATGGACACCACCAGCCGGAGGTTGGCCTCCGCCAGCTGCTTTTTGGCCTTTTCTCCGGCTTTCAGGTCCGCCTTGGCCTGAGCCAGCTCCTCCTCGGTGAGGGTCAGTCCTCCGGTCTCCACCTGAGCCAGCTTCTCCTTGGCGGTGTTGCCTGCGGACATGGCGGTGGCCAGCTTGATCTCCTGCTCGCCGGTCAGCAGGGGCACCTTGCCGATCTCCTTCAGATACATGCGCACGGGATCGTCAATGTTGAAGCTGTCCACCAGGGTGTTGGGATCTACCAGCTCCTCCTCCTCGATCTCGGCGATCTCCTCCATGGCGGGCTCCATGTCCTCGGGGATGTCGTTGGTGAAATCCTCGGTGACGATGTCGATGCCCAGATCCGCCAGGGAGTCATAGATGCTGTCCATCTGGTCGCCGTCCAGGTCCATGGCGTCCACCACCTCGGACAGCTCCGCCGGCTCCAGGCGGCCCTTCTTCTTGCCCTTGATGAACAGCTCCCGGAGCTTCTCATTGCCGGCCAGCAGAGCAGCGGCAGGGCACTTGCCGAGCTTTTCCTCCAGGGTCTTGTCGTTGATCTTGGTGCTCTCCGGCTTCTTGTCGGCAGTCTTTTCGTCCTTTTTCTTGTCGTCGGCGGTCAGCAGCTGGTCCGCCATCTCCTCGAGCTCCTGCTGGGTATAGGTTTTATCTGTCATTGTGCTTTCCTCCATAGCCCTTCTTGTTTTTATATTTTTCCGCCGCTGCCGCCAGGGGGTCTGTCCCGGCCCCGGCGGCGCGTTTTTGCGCTTCCTCATGAATGACGCGGCAATAGTCCTCCAGAGCCCGCTCCGCGCCTGTGCGGGACTCCGGCTTCTGCACCACCGCCGTCAAGTGGCTCATTTCATCGCCGGTAAGCTCACCGCTCAGCGACGCCACCGTCATCGGCCGCCCGGCCATATGGCTCTCCCACAGGCTGGCATAAACCCGGCCCAGCAGCGGCGAGGAAAATTCCTCTGCCGGAATGGGCGGCGCCGGACCAAACAGGCCGTCGTCCAGCAGCAGCAGCCGGATGACGCCCTCCTCTGCCAGAGCGCTGCGGAGATTCTCATACCGCAGGCCACGCTCCTGGGGCTGGAGCGACACCACAGGGTTCAGCTCCCGGCGCTCCCGGGCCTTCTTGTCCTTGGCGGCCTTGCGCTTGAAGGCGCGCTGCACCTCCATCCGCAGAGCCTCCGGCGTCAGGCCCGCCGTTTCCGCCGCCCGGGTGGTGTATACCTCCCGCTCCACGGCGTTTTCCAGAGTGCAGAGCACGGCGCTGACCTCCTCGGCGTAGGCCACCCGGGCCTGGTCGTCCCGCAGGTCATATTTCCCGGCGATCTCGTTCAGACGGAACTCCACGCCGTTGGCGCTGCCGCTGAGAAGCCGTTCGAAGGCCTCCGGGCCCTGGAGCTTGATAAAATCGTCGGCGTCCTGCTTCACATATTCCCCGTCCACCAGCCGGTTGGGCAGACGCAGCACCCGGACGCTGAACTCCGACTGGTTCAGCAGCTCCAGGGCCCGTTGGGTGGCCAAGGCTCCGGCCTTATCGTTGTCGTAGCACAGCACCAGCTCCTTGGTGTACCGGGACAGGAGCCGGGTCTGTTCCACCGTCAGGGCCGTGCCCATGGAGGCCACGGCATTGTCGAACCCTGCCTGGTGCAGGGTCACCACGTCCAGATTGCCCTCGCACAGGATGATGTTGGGCCGCTTGGTCTTTTTGGCCAGGTTCAGGCCGTACAGCACCCGCCGCTTGCTGTATGTAAGGGTCTCGGGGGTGTTCATATACTTGGGCTCGGACTTGTCCAGCACCCGGCTGCCGAAGCCGATCACGTCGCCCCGGACGTCGATGACCGGCAGGATCAGCCGGTTGCGGAACTTGTCGTAAAGATGTCCGTTCTTTCCGCTGACGGCCAGGCCCGCACGGATCAGCTCGTCCTTGCCGTATCCCTTCTGGGTCATGGCGGTCAGCAAGGCGTCCCAGCTGTCGGGGGCCGCCCCCATGCCGAAGCGCACGGCGATCTTCCGATGAATACGCCGCCGGTCCAGATATGCCCGTACCGCCTGACCGTCGGGCCCCTGCAGCGTCTGATAGTACCACCGGGCGGCGTCCCGGTTCAGCTCCAGCATCCGGCGGCGGAGCTTCTCCGTGCCGTCGTTGGCCTCCTCCGGCACCGGGATGTTGGCCCGCTTGGCCAGAAACCGCACCGCATCGGGATAGGACAGGTTCTCAATGTCCATGATGAAGTTGATGACGCCCCCGCCCTTTTTGCAGCCGAAGCAGTGGTAAAACTGCCGGTCCGGCAGCACATGGAACGAAGGGGTCTTTTCATTGTGGAAGGGGCAGCAGCCCCAGAAGCTGCCGCCCTTGGGCGTCAGGGATACATAGGAGCCCACCACGTCCACAATGTCATTGCGGGCGATCAGCTCGTCCAGAAAGCTCTGGGGAAACGGCATGGCCGCGCCTCCTTTCCGTGAAATTCCCGTGATACTTATATATACCCCGCAAAAGCCCGGAATCCTCTTTTTCTGCGTAAATTTTTAAAAAATTTTTCCCGCCGGAGGTCCGGCGGGAAAAGTACGTCACAGAGTGTATTTTTTCTGATATTCGGCGGAATAACGGGCAAAGGATGCGGACTTCATGGCCTTGACGCTGTTGAGGTACTCGTGGGTATCAAAGGAGTCGGACTCCAACTCGATCATGGCCACGGCAATGTTGGAGCAGTGATCCGCCACGCGTTCGTAGTTGGTCAGCAGGTCGTTGAAGATAAAGCCTTGGTTCAGAGTACACACGCCCTTTTGCAGGCGGTCCACATGGTGCAGCTTCATCTCGTCGCACAGTCCGTCGATGATCTCCTCCAGCGGCTCCACCCGGCCGGCGGACTCCAGGTCGCCGTTGACAAACGCGCCCACGGACAGGTGCAGTATCTCGGTGACCGCCTGCTCCAGCATCCGCAGCTCCCGGTCGGCCTCCGGGGAGAACACCACGCTTTTGGCGTTGATCTCTCGGGCTGCATCGCAGATATTCAGGGCGTGGTCGGAGATACGCTCGAAGTCCGAGATGGTGTGCAGATATTTGGACACCTCCTCGCTCTGCCGCTGGGACAGCTCCTTACCGGTGATCTTCATCAGGTAGGTGCCCAGCCGGTCCTCGTAGCGGTCGATGGCGTCCTCGGTATCCTCAACGGCCCGGCAGCCCTTGTCGCTGAATCGGTGCACCAGCTCCATGGCCCGCAGCAGGTTGTCCATGGCCCGCTGTGCCATGGCGTCGGTGACCTGGCGGCTCTGCTCCAGGGCCAGGGCCGGGTGCAGCAGGAAGCGCTCCTCCAGCCGGTCCATCTCCTGCTCCTCCCGGACACTTTCGGGATTCTCCGGGATCAGCAGGCACACGCACTTTTCCAACACTCCAATAAGCGGCGCCAGCACAATGACCGTGGCCAGGCGGAACAGGGTGTTCATCAGGGCAATAGACACGGCAGTCATGGTCATGGTCAGGAAATCGAAATGCACGATGGCATTGACGGCGTAAAACACGGTGGCCCAGATCACCACGCCCAGCATGTCGATCAGCAGATATACAAAGGCCGTGCGCTTGCCGCTGACGTTGGCCCCCAGAGCCGACAGCAGCACCGGCACCGCCGCGCCGATGGCGATGCCCATGACTATGGGCAGGGCGATCTCAAAGGTAATGGCCCCGGTGACGGCCAGCGCCTGGAGAATGCCCACGGCGGCGCTGGCGCTCTGGATGACGCTGGTAAACAGCAGGCCCACCAGAATCCCCAGCAGCGGGTTCGAGAAGGAGGTCAGTGCGTCGATAAACACCTGGCTGTCCCGCAGAGGAGAGACGGCATCGCTCATAATGGACATGCCGTACATCAGCACCGCAAAGCCCAGGAGAATGTCTCCCACATGATGGGTGGCAGGCCGCTTGGCAGCCATGCGCAGAATGATGCCGACGACAGCCACCAGACCCGTCAAGGTGGCGGTGCTCAGCAGGGTCACCCAGCCGCTGCCGCCGCTGAGACTGCTGAGGCAGAGGATCCACCCGGTGACGCTGGTGCCCAGAATGGCGCCCATGACAATGCCGATGGCCTGGTTCACCTTCATCATGCCGGAGTTCACAAACCCCACCACCATCACGGAGGTAGCGGAGGAGGACTGGATCACGGCAGTGACCCCGGTGCCCAGCAGCACCCCCTTCAGCGGCGTGCTGGTCAGCTTATACAGCACCAGCTCCAGCTTGCTTCCGGCGACTTTTTTCAGGCCGTCGCCCATGATGGCCATGCCGAATAAAAACAGCGCGATGCCGCCCAGAAGGCTGATGATCTCGGATGCGCCCATACGCAGTCCCTCCCAGTGTATTAATCCTTTATAGTATAGCAAATCCGTGCAAAGTCTGTCGATGGAAACCGGGCAGAAAGAATGGAGAAATACGGAGAAAAAAAGCCGGTTTCTTTGTAGATTCCGGAAAAATACTCGGTAAAAAATTAACGATACTTGCGTATTACACCGGGACGGGGTATACTGTTTTATTATACCATTGATTAGATGCGCTTAACGCTGTAAAAAGGAGCCGTTATGTTCAAGCATTGTCTCATCGTATTTCTGGTGTCCATGGTGCCCATCATCGAGCTGCGGGGGGCCATCCCCTACGGCGTGGGCTTCGGCCTGCCCCTGTGGCTGACGTATATCGTCGCCATTGTGGGCAATATGCTTCCGGTGCCGCTGATCTATTTTTTTGCCCGGCGCATTCTGGAGTGGGGGCAGGACAAGCCCGTCATCGGGAAATTCTTCACCTTCTGCCTGGAAAAGGGAAAAAAGGGCGGTGAAAAGCTCCAGGCCAAGGCGGGACGGGGCCTGTTCTGGGCGCTGCTGCTGTTTGTGGGCATTCCCCTGCCCGGCACCGGAGCCTGGACCGGCACCCTGGCCGCCAGTCTCCTGGATATGGATTTCCGCAAGAGTGTGCTGGCCTGTATGGGCGGCGTACTGCTGGCCGGATGCATCATGGGCGCCCTGAGCCTGCTGGGCGTCTCTGCCTTTGGGGCCATCACCAAATGACAGGTTTCATCCGGGAAAAGGATCGCCCCGAAGGAGGCACTTCCTTGCGAAGTGCCTCCTTCGGCCAGACTGTCAAAGAACCCCTGCTTTCATGCGGCGAAAGCAGGGGTTCTGTTGCAATTTGTGGAAAAATAAGCGCGTATCAGCCGGAAAATGGAGGCCCTCCAGCTCCAATTTGCCAGCTTTTTCAGATTCATGGCAGCATATTTCAGCCTGACCCATCTGGTGACGGCGGCCAAGCCCTTGTTCGCGCTGGCCTGGATATGGGTCCCGTCAATGAAATCAGATCATTCCTCTTGACAGGTGCAAAAAGTCATCCATATCAGGCGGTGATAGGAAACAGGAGCTTCAGCACGCCAAAGATCACCAGGGACGCGGCGGCGGCGATGAGCCAGATGAAGCAGGTTTTCCGGTCCCGCAGGGCCAGCTTTTGATTTTCGTGCTCATTTTTCCACCGGACAAAAAACCAGCCTGCGCACAGCAGACAGATCACAGGGGCAAACAGCAGGCCAATCACGGCAACATATTCCATAGCAGCTCCTCCATCATTTTTTCCCAGTATACCGTATTTCCCTGCCGCCGTCAATCCGGGAGTTTCCGGGCCGGACGGCGGGGATTTTTTCAGGTAGTTGCTTTTTGGATAAAGGTGTGCTACAATGCACCTGATCACACACCGGGCTTACCTATTAAATATAGAAGGTCCGGATGCCAAGAAGGAGCCGTGAAGCATGGAGACCATTACCAGCCGCCAGAACCCGCTGATGACCCATATCCGCAAGCTGGCGGGGTCCGCCGCCTACCGCCGCCAGACCGGTGAATGCCTGTGCGACAGCCCCAAGCTGCTGCGGGAGGCCGCCCAATGGGGCGCAGACGTGCGGACCGTGGTATCCGTTTTGCCCTGGGACGGGCCGCTGCCGGATCATGTCCGGCAGGTGCTGGTGCCGCCGGAGGTCATGTCCTCCATCAGTCCTGCCAAAACGCCCCAGGGGGTGCTGTTCACCTGCACGATTCCTGTTTTACCGGTGCCGGAAACGCTTCCGGGCCGGCGATATGTGGTGCTGGACGGGGTCCAGGACCCCGGCAACGTGGGAACGGTGCTGCGGACCCTGGACGCCTTTGACGCCGACGGCCTGCTGCTGACCGGCGGCTGCGCGGACCCCTTCGGGCCGAAAACCGTCCGGGCCTCCATGGGGGCGGTGTTCCGCCGCCCGGTATGGAGCGTAACGCCGGAGGAGCTGGGAGCCCTGCTGCGGCACAGCGGCATCCCCCTGTACGGTGCAGCCCTGCGGCCGGACGCCCTGGACGCCCGGCAGGCGGACTATTCCCGATGCGCCCTGGCCATCGGCTCCGAGGGACGGGGCCTCAGCCGGGAGGTGCTGGAGCTGTGCGACAAAACCGTGCTCATCCCCATGTCTCCCCGCTGCGAGTCGCTGAACGCGGCCATCGCGGCGGCGGTGCTGCTGTGGGAAAGCTGGCGATAAACGAAGGGGGGGACCGCCGTGGCGGCACTGAAATACTGGGTCTGGCTGACGGCTCTGCCGGGGCTCAGCAACCGCAGCAGGCTGCTGCTGTTGGAGCGGTACGGGTCCCCGGAGGATGTGTATTACGCCGACCCCGAGGAGCTGGCCCAGGTAGAGGGTCTGACGCCGGGACAGGCGGCCCTTCTGGCGGACAAGAGCTTATCGCGGGCGGACCGCATCCTGGCGGACTGCGCCCGGGGCGACATGTTCCTGCTGACCATGCAGGACGCCGCCTACCCCGCCCGGCTGCGGGACATCTTCGACCCGCCGGTGCTGCTGTACGGCAAGGGCTCCCTGCCGCTGTTCGACGAGGAGGCGGCCATCGCCGTGGTAGGCACCCGGTCCTGCACTCCCTACGGGCTGCGCTGCGCCCATCGCATGGGCTATGAGCTGGCCCGGCAGGGCGCCGTGGTGGTGTCCGGCATGGCCAAGGGCATCGATGGTGCGGCCATGCGGGGCGCTTTGCAGGCCGGGGGCTTCACCGCCGCCGTGCTGGGCGGCGGCGTGGACGTGGTATATCCCGCGGAAAACCGCAGACTATATGAGGATATCGCCGCCACCGGCGTGCTGCTGTCGGAATATCCCCCGGGAACGGAGCCCCTGCCGGGGCATTTCCCCGTGCGAAACCGCATCATCAGCGGCCTGAGTCTGGCGGCGCTGGTGGTGGAGGCCCCGGTGCGGTCCGGGGCCCTGATCACTGCCCACGCCGCCCTGGACCAGGGGCGGGACGTGTTCGCCGTGCCCGGTCCCATCGACGCGGCAGCCAGCGTGGGCTGCAACCGGCTGATCCGGGACGGCGCGGGGCTGGCGGCCTCGGGCTGGGACATTCTGTCGGTGTACCACAGCCGGTTTCCTCACCGGCTGCATCCGGCCCACGTCACCGTGCCGGAGCCGGGAGACGCCCCCAAGCCGGAGGAGGACAAGTCCTCTCCCCTGCCCGATACGCCGCCGGAGCCGGCCCAAAAGCCGCAGCTGCCGGTGCTGGACCTGGACCGCAACCGGGAGGGGCTCACCGACGATCAGCTGGCGCTGATTCGGGTGCTGGATACAGAAACGCCTCTGCTGACGGATGAGGCGGCGGAACAGACGGGCCTGCCGGTAAGGCGGGTGCTGTCGGCGCTGACGGTGCTGGAGATCGACGGCTATGCCCAACGCTCCGGCCCCCGCAGCTATGTGCGCACAGTCAGGCTACATTCGGAAAAGGAAGGATCATAAATATGGCAAAAAAGGCTGAAAAATACCTGGTGATCGTGGAGTCCCCGGCCAAGGCCAAGACCATCGGCAAATACCTGGGCCCCGCGTATCAGGTGAAGGCCTGTATGGGACATCTGCGGGACCTGCCCAAAAGCAAGCTGGGCGTGGACGTGGACAACGACTTTGAACCCAATTACCGGCCCATCAAGGGCAAGGAGGACATTATCCGGGACCTGAAGCAGGCAGCCAAGGACAGCGACGCCGTTTACCTGGCCACCGACCCGGACCGCGAGGGAGAGGCCATCAGCTGGCACCTGAAGCAGCTGCTGGACCTGCCGGAGGACAAGACCTTCCGGGTCACCTTCAACGAGATCACTCGCAAGGTGGTCACCGAGAGCATCCGCCAGCCCCGGGACATTGACCAGGACCTGGTGGACGCTCAGCAGGCCCGGCGTATCCTGGACCGCATCGTGGGCTATGAGCTCTCTCCCCTGCTGTGGAAAAAGATCCGCCGGGGCCTGTCCGCCGGGCGGGTCCAGTCCGTGGCCATGCGCCTGGTGGCGGACCGGGAAAAGGAGATCGCCGATTTCGTGCCCCAGGAGTACTGGACCCTGGACGCCCTGCTGCAAAATGACCAGGGGGCCCGGTTCAAGGCCCACTATTATGGCCGCGGCGGCAAGAAATATGAGCCCACCTCCCAGCAGGAGGTGGACGGGATCCGCGCCCAGCTCCAGGATACGCCCTTTGCCGTGTCCAACGTAAAGCGGACGGATAAGCGGCGCTCCCCGTCGCCTCCCTTCACCACCTCCACCATGCAGCAGGAGGCCTCCCGGAAGCTGAACATGACCCCCCGCCGGACCATGGCCATCGCCCAGCAGCTGTATGAGGGCGTGGACATCACCGGCGATGGCACCGTGGGTCTGATCACCTATATGCGTACCGACTCCCTGCGTATCTCCGACGAGGCACAGGCAGCGGCCCGCAGCTTCATTGAAAGCCGCTACGGCGCGGCCTATCGCCCGGAGAGCCCCAAGCAGTACAAGGCCAAGGCCGGGGCCCAGGACGCCCACGAGGCCATTCGCCCCAGCAGCGTCACCCTGACCCCGGAGCAGGTAAAGGGCGACCTGACCGGCGAGCAGTATCGCCTGTACCGGCTGATCTGGAGCCGCTTCCTGGCCAGCCAGATGTCCAACGCCGTGTACGACAGCGTCAGCGTGGACATTGCCGCCGGAGAGCACACCTTCCGCGCCAGCGCCAGCAGCCTGAAATTTGCCGGCTATACCGCCGTGTATGAGGAGAGCCGCGACGACGATAAGGAGGAAAAGGAGCCCGCCCTGCCGGAGCTGCAGCCCGGCGAGGTGGTGACGCTGGAGGGCTTTGAGCCCGGCCAGCACTTCACCCAGCCCCCCGCCCGCTACACCGACGCCACCCTGATCCGCACCATGGAGGAAAACGGCATCGGCCGCCCCTCTACCTACGCGCCCACCGTTTCCACCATTCTGGACCGGGAATATGTGGTGAAGGAGGGCAAGGCCCTGCGGATCACACCCCTGGGCCAGGTGGTGACGGACCTGATGTGCCAGCGGTTCCCGGACATTGTGGACGTGAAGTTCACCGCCCGGATGGAGGATGAGCTGGATGAGGTGGAAAGCGGCAAGATCCCCTGGAAGCAGCTGCTGCGGCAGTTTTACGGCGGTTTTGAGAGCAATCTCCAGCAGGTGGAGAAGGACATGGAGGGCGTATATCTGAAGGTTCCCGACGAAGTCACCGAGGAGAAATGCGACGTGTGCGGCCGCAATATGGTAGTCAAGTCCGGCCGGTTCGGCCGGTTCCTGGCCTGCCCCGGATATCCGGAGTGTACGTTTACCAAGCCCCTGGTGGTGGAGATGCCGGGCCGCTGCCCCAAGTGCGGCGGGCGGCTCATGAAGCGCACCGGCGTCAGCAAAAAGACCGGCAAGCAGTACACCTATTACTGCTGTGAGCGGCTCAACGCCGCCGACGAAAGCGCCCGCTGCGATTTCATGACCTGGGACGTGCCGGTGAAGGACGACTGTCCCGTGTGCGGCCACACCATGTTCAAAAAGGCCGGCAAGGGCTTCCGCAAGCCCTTCTGCATCAATCCCGACTGCGCCAACTTCCTGCCGGAGGACAAGCGCGGCTATGTGAAAAAGGCCAGGACGGAGGAGCCCGCGGCCGACGGCGGTCAGGCAGACGGCAGTCAGACCGACGGCGGTCAGACCGACGAAGCCCCGGCAGAGGAAAAAGCACCCGCTAAGAAAGCAGCGGCTAAGAAAGCCGCCGCCAAGAAGCCTGCCGCCAAGACCACCAAGACTACCAAGACTACCAAGACCACCAAGAAAAAGACGGAGGAAGCATGAACCATGTAACAGTCATCGGCGCGGGGCTGGCCGGCAGCGAGTGCGCCTGGCAGCTGGCCCAGCGGGGTATTTCCGTGACCCTGCGGGAGATGAAGCCGGAAAAATTGACTCCCGCCCACCAGACCGCCGATTTTGCGGAGCTGTGCTGCTCCAATTCCCTGCGGGCAGCGGGGCTGGAAAACGCCGTGGGCCTGCTGAAGGAGGAGCTGCGGCAGCTGGGAAGCCTTTTGATCCGCTGCGCGGACGAGACTGCCGTCCCCGCAGGCGGAGCCCTGGCGGTGGATCGCCACGGCTTTTCCCGGCTGGTAACAGAGCGGGTCAGAAGCCACCCCCTGATCACCGTGGTCCCCGGTGAGGTGACGGACCTGCCGGAGGGGGATGTGGTGGTGGCCACCGGTCCCCTGACCTCCGACGCCCTGGCGGACCAGCTTATGTCCATGCTGGGCGGACAGGACTCCGCCCTGCATTTCTTCGACGCGGCGGCGCCTTTGGTGAGCTTCGACAGCGTGGACATGGACAGCGGCTTTTTCGCGTCCCGGTACGACAAGGGGACGCCGGACTACATCAACTGCCCCATGGAGAAGGAGGAGTATCTGGCCTTCTGGCAGGAGCTGACCCACGCCCAGGAGGCGGAGGTCCACGGCTTTGAGGATAAAAACGTATTCGAGGGCTGTATGCCCGTGGAGGTCATGGCCCGGCGGGGAGAGGACACCCTGCGCTACGGTCCCCTGAAGCCCCGGGGCCTCAAGGACCCCCGCACCGGGAAGGAGCCCTATGCCGTGGTGCAGCTGCGCAAGGACAACGCCGACGGCACCATCTATAACCTGGTAGGATTCCAGACCCATCTGCGCTTCCCGGAGCAGAAGCGGGTGTTCTCCATGATCCCCGCTCTCCATGATGCCAGATTCCTGCGCTACGGCGTGATGCACCGGAACACCTATCTGGACTCTCCCCGGCTGCTGGACCGGTATTACCGACTGAAGGCAATGCCCCGCATTGCCTTTGCCGGACAGATGACCGGCGTGGAGGGGTATGTGGAGTCCTGCGCCTCCGGGTTTCTGGCAGGCGTGGAGACGGCCCGGCGGCTGCTGGGCCAGCCGCCCATCGACTTTCCCCGGGAAACGGCCATCGGCGCCCTGGGCCTGTACGTCAGCAACGAGTCCGTGGGCCAGTTCCAGCCTATGAACATCAATTTCGGCATTATGCCGCCCCTGGACCACCGGGTCAAGGGCAAGCGCAACAAAAACGCCCAGCTGTCCCAGCGGTCGCTGGCCATTATCGAGCAGCTGAAGCAGGAGGTTCTGAGCTATGAAGATCATCATTGACGCCATGGGCGGCGACAACGCCCCGCTGGAAATCGTAAAGGGCGCCCTGCTGGGCATGGAGCACTGGGGCGTGGAGGTGCTGCTCACCGGCGACACCGAGGCCATTCTCCGGGCCCTGCGGGACTGCGGCCATGATACCATCCCCCATGGAATGGAGATCGTCCACACCGCGGAGACCGTGGACATGTGCGACGATCCCTCCAAGGTGTTTCGCCACAAGAAGGACACGTCCATGGGCGTGGGCCTGACCCTGCTGCGGGACGGTAAAGCCGACGCCCTGGTTTCCGCCGGGTCCACCGGCGCGCTGCTGGCCGGGGCCACCCTGATTACCAAGCGCATCCGGGGCATCCGCCGGGCGGCGATGGCCCCGGTGATTCCCACCACCGGCGGCCGGGCCGTGCTCATCGACTGCGGGGCCAACGCCGAGTGCACGCCGGAGTATCTGCTGCAATTCGCGTACCTGGGCAGCTTCTATGCCGGACGGGTCCTGGGGCTGGAGCGCCCCCGGGTGGGCCTGCTGAACATCGGCACGGAGGACAGCAAGGGCACAGACCTGCAAAAGGCGGCCCTGGCCCTGCTGCGGCAGGCAGGCACCGACGGGCACCTGAACTTCATCGGCAACATCGAGGCCAAGGAGGCCATCAAGGGCGGCTGCGACGTTATCGTCACAGACGGCTTCTCCGGAAACATCCTGCTCAAGACCATGGAGGGCGTTGGCTCCTTTGCGGGCCATGCCCTGGGCGATATTTTCAAAAAGAATCTGCTGACCAAGCTGGCCGCCGCCATGGTCATGCCGGGGCTGCGGGCCTTCAAGGCCCAGCTGGACCCCAATAAGGTGGGCGGCACGGCGTTTATCGGCATCTCCAAGCCCGTGATCAAGGCCCACGGCGCCTCCAACGCCGAGGCCATCGACAACGCCATCGGCCAGGCTAGACAGGTGGCGGAAAGCGGCATTATCGGACAGATTCAGGAAAATGTCCACCTGATGCAGCTCCAGGCGGAATAATTGCGAAAAGGGTATTGACAGACCTGACCAATTGCCGTATTATTTTCCAAGACAAAGCCCGAAAGGAGGGATCATCTCATGACGATGGACGAGATCTTCAAGACCATGCAGGATCTGATCGCTGAGCAGTTTGCTATTGATACCGACGAGATCGGCATGGATAGTTCTTTTGTGGACGATCTGGGCGCCGACTCCGTGGACCTGGTGGAGCTGGTCATGGCCATGGAGGAGGAATTCGACGTCGGCGAGATCGACGAGGAGGACCTCACCGGTCTGAAGACCGTGGGCGACTGCGTGCGCTATCTGTATAATAAGCTGAACTGAATCAATCAGGCAGCTGAAAAAGAAGGCCCCGTTGGTTGCAACGGGGTTTCCTTTTTCCGCTGCGGAAGGGAGAAAAACATCATGCATACCCTGCAAGTACTGGAAAAAAAGCTGGGCTACACCTTCCGCTGCAAGGAGCAGCTTCAGGCGGCCCTGTACCACAGCTCCTACGCCAACGAGCACCGGTGCTGCGGCGTCAGCAGCAACGAGCGGCTGGAGTTTCTGGGGGACGCCGTGCTGGGTCTGGTCACGGCGGACTATCTGTATCACAAGCACCCGGACCTGCCGGAGGGAGACCTGACCCGGATGCGGGCGGCGCTGGTGTGCGAGGAGAGCCTGTATGAGGTGGCCCAGCGCCTGGGCCTGGGCAGTGAGCTGCGGCTGGGCAAGGGCGAGGAGGCCGGCGGCGGCCGGCAGCGGCCCTCCATCCTGGCCGACGCAACGGAGTCCGTGTTCGCGGCGGTGTACCTGGACGGCGGCATGGAAGCCGCCCGGGCCCTGATCCACCGGGTGCTGCTGGACAAGGAGCAGGAGGAGGCCGTGGAGGAGCGCCGCCGGGACTATAAGACGGAGCTTCAGGAGCTGGTCCAGCGCCGCAGCAACCAAACGCTGCACTACGAGATGATCGGCGCCACCGGCCCGGACCACGCCAGGCAGTTTACCTGCGCGGTGCTGCTCAACGGCGAAACCGCCGGTACCGGCACCGGCAGGAGTAAAAAAGAGGCCGAGCAGTCCGCTGCCAGGGCAGCGCTGCAGGCGCTGGCGTAATACGCTTTACAATTTGTCAAAAAAGGGCGCCGCCCTTTTTTGACAAGCTCAAACGCTCCCTGTGCCTTCCGGCACAGGGAGCGTTTGTTCACAGATTCATATACCGGTAATCCTTCCGCAGGATGTTCCGCACCACGGGGATGCCCATGATGATGTCCGCAGCGATCCACGCCAGCGGGTCCGCAGCACACAGTGCGTAAAACGCCGCCGGGCTGGCCGCCGCGCTGACGGCGCCCCCTGCCACAGCCGCAGGCAGCACCAGGCACACGGCGATTCGGGCCACCAGCTCCGCCGCGCCGGCCCCCAGCACGAATTGGGACCGTCCGATGCCCTGGACACAGTTGCGGATGATGAATACGCAGCCCAGGAACAGATACATGGAATAATCCACATACAGGAACGTGTTGCCAAACCGGATGGTATCTGCCGTGATCTTGTCCGCCGACAGGAAGATATGCAGATATGTATTGTTCAGCGTCAGCAGCAGTCCGCAGCTCACCTCCGCCACGGCGATGATGGCCATCATCCCCAGAGCCTGCAGCGCGCCCCTGCGGATGCGGTCATGGTTGCCCGCGCCCAGGTTCTGGGCGGTGAAGCTGGTCATAGCCGTGCCCAGGGCATTCATAGGCGTTGCCGTCAGGCTGGACAGCTTGTTGGCCGCGCCGAAGCCCATCTGGGCGGAGGAGGACACCATAACGCCGTCCAGCATGTCAAACTGTACCACCACGCCCTGCATGACGATAATGCCGATGGCCAGCACCGAGAATTGCAGCCCCAGGGGCACGCCCTGCACCACATGGCGGCGGATATCGCCCCGGGTGATCCGCATATCCTCCCGGTGCAGCCGCAGCTGAGGATACCTGGCAAAGGCATAGATGAAGCACGCCACCGTGCTGATGAGCTGAGCCGCCACCGTGGCAATGGCCGCACCGGCCACGCCCCACCGGAACACCATGATGAACAGCAGGTCCAGTCCCACGTTCAGCACCGTGGAAAACAGCAGGAACAGCAGCGGCGTCAGGGAGTCGCCCATGCTGCGCAGAAACGCGCAGATGAAGTTATAAAACAACTGGGCCCCGATGCCCGCGAAGATGATGAAGCAATAGGTATAAGCGGCGCGATACACCTCGGCATTGTCCGGCGTCACGTTGATCCACGCCAGCATGGGATTCAGCAGCGCCAGGGCCAGGGCCGTCAGCAGCACCGTCAGCACCGCCGACAGGATGATCTGGGTGGCCAGGGACCGCCGCACGCCTGCCTGGTTCCGGGCGCCCACCTGGCATGACGTCACCACGCAGAAGCCTGCGCTGACACCGAAGGCGAATTGCAGAAAGATGAACACCAGCGACGTGGTGTCGTTGACGCCCGCCACCTCCTGGGCCGTCAGCGTCTGGCCCACAATGGCCGCGTCACTGATGGAATACACCTGCTGCAACAGGTACGACAGGATCACCGGCAGCGAAAAGATCAGAATCGTTTTCCAGCATGTCCCCTCGGTCAGGTCCATTGGCCCGAACAGGGATTTTTTCTGTTTTTCCATAGCATTTACCTCCCATAAAAGGAACATATGATTATAGCCCCGCCGCCCCCCGGTCGTCAAGCGGCAGAACGCACAAGTTTTTTGTAATTTATGCTGAAAATACATGCATGTTTATCGTGTATATTCACAGCAAGTATTAGAAATAATAATGTCAGATATGTCGGATTTGTTATTTACTTCTGACTCGCTTTTCGGTATAATAAGGGGCTGTTGGCGGTGGAAATCCGCCAAAAATTCTGTTATGATATAGATGAGGAGACAAAGACATGTCAAATTGCGCGATCGTGGGTATCAACTGGGGCGACGAGGGCAAGGGCCGCATGGTGGACTACCTCACCCAACAATATGACGTAGTGGTGCGCTATCAGGGCGGCGGCAACGCCGGGCACACGGTCATCAACGAAAAGGGCAAGTTCGCCCTGCATCTGCTGCCCTCCGGCATTTTCCGCTCCGGTGTCATGAACATCCTGGGCAACGGCGTGGCCCTGGACTGCGAGAATCTGCTCAAGGAAATCGACACCGTCCGCCAGGGCGGCGTGGACATCACCCCCGAGAATCTGCTGGTCAGCGAACGGGCCAGTCTGCTGCTGCCCTGGCACCGGGAGCTGGACGCCCTGGAGGAGCAGCGGCTGAAGGATAAGAAGTACGGCTCCACCAAGCAGGGCATCGCCCCCTTCTATTCCGACAAGTACCAGAAAAAGACCGTCCTGGCCGGCGAGCTGCTGTACCCCGACCATCTGCGGGCCCATCTCCAGGACCTGCTGGAGTGGAAGAACCTGATCCTCCGGGAGGTCTACGGCGCCAAGGGGTACACCATGGACGAGATGATGGCCTGGGTGGAGCAGTACGGCCAGCGGGTGAAGCCCTATGTGGCCGACACCGGCCGCTATCTCCACCAGGCCCAGGCCCACGGCAAGTCCATCCTGTTCGAGGGCCAGCTGGGCGCTCTGCGGGACCTGGACTACGGCATCTATCCCTATACCACTTCCTCCAACACCATTGCCGCCTTTGCCCCGGTAGGCTCCGGCCTGCCCGGCGCATCCATCGACGAGGTGGTTGGCGTGGTGAAGGCCTATTCCTCCTGCGTGGGCGAGGGCCCCTTTGTCTGCGAGTGGTTCGGCGCGGATGCCGAAAAGCTCCGGGACGCCGGTGACGAATACGGCGCCAAGACCGGCCGTCCCCGCCGGGTGGGTCCCATCGACCTGGTGGCCACCCGCTACGGTGTCCGGACCCAGAATGCTACCAACATTGCTCTGACCAAGCTGGACATTCTCAGCTACATGGACCAGATCCCCGTCTGCGCCCATTATGAGATCAACGGCCAGCGCACCGACGAATTCCCCTTCCCGGTGCTGCTGGACCAGGCCAAGCCCGTTGTCGAGTATGTCCCCGGCTGGACCTGCAACATTTCCGCCGCCCGCACCTGGGAGGATCTGCCCCAGGCGGCTCGGGACTATGTGGAGTATGTGGAGCGGGCCATCGGCTGCCACATCGGCTATGTGTCCGTGGGCGCCGAGCGCGACAGCCTCATCGTCCGCTGAAACCAAGGAAACGGAGGACCCTTATGTCCCACGACGTTTACGAATCCCCCCTGGCCGGGCGCTACGCCTCACCGTATATGCTGCACCTGTTCTCTCCGGACATGCGCTTTCAGACCTGGCGCCGCCTGTGGACGGCCCTGGCCCGGGCCCAGCATGACCTGGGCCTGCCGGTAACGGAGGAGCAGGTCCGCCAGCTGGAGCAGCACATCACCGATATCGACTACGATACCGCCCGGCAGCGGGAGCGGGAGGTCCGCCACGATGTCATGGCCCACGTCTATACCTACGGCAAGGCCGCGCCTCTGGCGGCGGGCATCATCCATCTGGGGGCCACCAGCTGCTACGTCACCGACAACGCCGACCTGATCCTGTACCGGGACGGGCTGCGTTATCTCCGGGGCCAGCTGCTGGCGGTGATGAAGAATCTCTCTGCCTTTGCGGAAAAATACGCCGCCACGCCCACCCTGGGCTATACCCACTATCAGCCCGCCCAGCCTGTCACCGTGGGCAAGCGGGCCTGCCTGTGGCTCCAGGAGCTGCTGTCAGACCTGGAGGAGCTGGATTTTGTCCTGGGGAGCCTGCGCTTTCTGGGCTGCCGGGGCACCACCGGCACCGAGGCCAGCTTCATGGATCTCTTTGAGGGCGATGAGGCAAAGATTGACGAGATGAACCGCCGCATCGCTGCCGGGTTCGGCTTTGACTCCTGCTTCACCGTCTGCGGCCAGACCTACCCCCGGAAGGTAGATGCCCGGATTCTGAACTGCCTGTCGTCTATGGCTCAGAGCGTCTACCGCATGGCCAATGACATCCGCCTGCTGCAGCACGACCGTCAGCTGGAGGAGCCCTTTGAGGAGCACCAGATCGGCTCGTCGGCCATGGCCTATAAGCGCAACCCCATGCGCTGTGAGCGCATCTGCTCCCTGAGCCGCTATCTCATGGCCGACGCCATGAATGCTCCCATGACTGCCTCCGTCCAGTGGATGGAGCGCACCCTGGACGACTCTGCCAACCGCCGCCTGTCCATGCCCGAGGGCTTTTTGTGCGCCGACGCCATTCTGCGCCTGGCCCAGAACGTTACAGACGGCCTGCGGGTCAACGAAAAGGTAGTGGACAAGACCATCCGGGAGTATATGCCCTTCCTGGCCACGGAGAACCTGATGATGGAGGCCGTCAAGCGCGGCGGCGACCGGCAGGAGCTCCATGAGCGGGTGCGGGTACACTCCATGGCTGCCACCGCCCGGATGAAGGACGGTGAGCCCTGCGACCTGCTGGACCGTCTGGCGGCGGACCCGGCCTTTGGCATGACCCGCCCGGAGCTGGACCGCCTCATGGACCCGGCCCGTTACATTGGCCGCTGCCCGCAGCAGGTCCGCGCTCTGCTGGACCGCATTGCCCCCCTGCTGGAGGACGCATCCTCCTCCGACGGCGGCGTCAGCCTGTGAGCCGTTTGTAAACCGGAAAAGGACCGGAACGCACAAGCGTCCCAGCCCTCAGCCTGTCAAAAAACCCCCGCTTTCACGCGTGAAAGCGGGGGTTTTTTGACAGAGATCGTTTATCTATTTCTTCCCCACTATGCTGCACACCAGAAACGCCAGCAGGTCGGCGATGACCACCGTGGCGCCCACCGGGGTGCTGAGCAGATACGATGCGGTAAGCCCCGCGCAGAAGCAGGTCACGGACAGGATCCCCGCCAGGATCACCACGCCCCGGAAGCTCTTTCTCACCCGCATGGCGGACAGGGCCGGGAAGATCACCAGGCTGGAGATCAGCATAGCCCCCATCATCCGCATTCCCAGCACGATGGTCAGGGCCGTCAGCACGGAGAGGAACGTATTGTACAGCCCCACCCGCACACCGGTGGCCCGGGAGAAGCTCTCGTCGAAGGTGATGGCGAACAGCTTGTGGTAAAACAGCACGAACAGCAGCAGCACCGCCGCCGACAGTCCGGCGCTGAGAGCCACGTCCGACCGGTCCATGGCCAGAATGGAGCCGAACATATAGCTGTCCACGTCCGTGGTCATGCCGGTGGTCAGGCTGGTGACAATGACGCCGGCAGCCAGGGACGAGGCGGACACCACGGCAATGGCGGCATCGGCCCCCATGCGGCTGTTTTCCGTCAGCCGCAGCAGGCCCAGGGCCGCTAAGATCACCACCGGAATGGATACCGGCAGCGGGGCCCAGCCGCAGGCCACGGCGATGGACAGGGCCCCGAAGGACACATGGCTCAGGCCGTCGCCGATCATGGAATACCGCTTGAGCACCAGGGGCACCCCCAGCAGCGCCGCGCACAGGGACACCAGAATGCCCACCACGAAGGCCCGGACGATGAAGGGATAGGTAAACATTTCCAGCAGCAGGCTCATGACAGGTCACCTCCGAAGCGTTTTCCGTAGGGCGAGGCCAGATATTCCCGGGGCGTGCCCAGGAACCACTGGTTCCGTCCGGCGTGCAGGATGGCGGTGGCATCCCGCAGGGCGCTGCGGATGTCGTGGGTCACCATCACCACGGCCATGCCCTCGGTGCGGTTGAGATACCGCAGGGTGCGGTACAGGTCGTCGGCGGCAGCGGGGTCCAGTCCCGTCACCGGTTCATCCAGCACCAGCAGATCCCCTGCCGCACACAGAGCCCGGGCCAGCAGCACCCGCTGCTGCTGGCCGCCGGACAGCTCCCGGTAGCACCGGTCCTTCAGCTCCAGAATGCCCAGCTTGCCCATGTGCTGCAATGCCTGGGATTTCTGAGCCGGTGTGTAGAAAAATTTCCAGCCCCGGGCGCTTAGGAAGCCCGACAGCACCACCTCGCTGACGGTGGCGGGGAAATCCTTCTGCGCCCGGGTCTGCTGGGGCAGGTAGCCGATGGCCCCCCGGCGCACACTGTCGTCCAGGTGGATTTCCCCGGACAGGGGCCGCAGCAGGCCCAGCAGACTTTTCAGCAGGGTGGACTTGCCGGAGCCGTTGTCCCCCACGATGCAAAGATAATCCCCCCGGCGCACCCGGAACGACAGATGCTCCCAGATGGGGCGGCCCTCATAGCCCAGGGCCGCGTCACGGCAGTCTATGAGTATCTTGGGTTCGCTCATGACAACCCCTCCTTCAGTACGTCCACATTTTTCCACATCAGGGAGAGATACGTCTCCCCCCGGTCAAATTCCTGCCGGGTCAGGGTCTGGCAGGAGTGAAAGGTCAGGATCCTGGCCCCGGTGGTCTCGGCAATGGCGGAGGCCACCTTTTGGCTGCTGAGCTCGATGGTGTACACCACCGGAATCTGCTCCGCCCGCACCTTGTCAATGAGGTACTTCAGCGTAGCCAGAGACGGCTCCGTGTCGCCGGAGCAGCCGTGGAAGGCCGCCCGGTAGTCCAGGCCGTACTCCCGGCAGAAATACAGCAGCGGGAACCGGTCGCCGAACACCAGCAGGCGGCGGCTGCCTCCTTCCACCGTGTCCCGGAACGCCTGGTCCAGGTCCGCCAGCTCCTGCACATACGCCGCAAGCCGCGTCTGATACTCCGCCGCGTGGTCCGGGTCCGCCTGGGACAGGGTATCCGCGATGACCCGGCACAGGTCCATGGCAATGCGGGGTGAGGTCCAGATATGCTCGTCGTATTCGATGTGCTCCTCGTGGCCGTCGTGGTCATGACCATCGTGGTCATGGCCGTCATGATCGTCGTGGTCATGGCCGTCGTGATCGTCGTGACCGCCCTGCATGCCCTCGGAAAATTCCTCACCCAGGGCGTCCACGTGGTCCATCATACGGACCACAGAGCCGATGTTCTCCCCGGCAGCGGACAGAATGTCCTCTACCCATTCCTCGCTTTCGCCGCCGTTGCAGAGAAACACGTCCGCCTCAGAGATGCGGATCACATCCAGAGGCGTAGGCTCGAAGCTGTGGGCCTCCCGCCCGGCGGTCACCAGCAGATACGGCTCCACCCGGTCGCCGCCGATGGCCCGGACAAAATCATAGTAAGGAAACAGGGTGCAAACCACCCGCAGTCTGCCGTCGTCCTTCCCTGCCGTGGGTCCGGCGCAGCCGCCCAGCAGCAGCGCCGCCGCCAGCAGCAGACACAGCGCCCGGCGACGATATCGTTTCATGGGAATCCCCCCTTTGTATGCCTGTAAAATTATATTGTACAGGATATGTCCCAATTTCTCAAGCCCTCCCCTGCCTAAAACCGGGTTTTTTCCGGTGCGATTCCTTTTCCGGCCCCGGCAGGTGGAAAAATTAGCCGATCAGCGTGTATTATGGCACACCGATGGCAAATAATCGTCGAAACGGGATGTGGAAATTTCCCTCACCGCTTGTCAAAAAAGCAGAATCGCCTCCGCCTTGGGAAAGGAAGATCGTTACGAAAGAAACCCATCAGTGGTGTCTTTTGTTTTCAATCATCGCATTTTCAGAGCTTTTATGAAAGCTCTGAAAATGCTTGTTCAACTTGTCAAAAAGGATTTTTGACAAGTTGAACCCCGGCGCAGGCGGTGCCTGCGCCGGGGTAGTTTTTCATACCCGATACTTTTCCGCATAGCGGCGGACCCGGTCCTCAAACGCCGGGTCCTGCTGCCGCAGGGCCGTCTGGGCGGCATGAAGCCCCTGGTTCCCATCGGGCAGCCCCGCCACGCACCCGGCAATGTTGCTGCAATGGTCTGCCGCCCGCTCCAGGTCCGTCAGCACGTCGGACCATACAAAGCCCAGCTCCATGGTGCCGCTCCCCTGCTGCATCCGCCGGATGCGCCGGGACCGCAGCTGCTCCTTCAGGCCGTCGATGACCTGCTCCAGGGCCTCCACCTCCGCCTGGACGGCGGGGTCCTCCCGTCGGAAGGCGTCCAGGGCCAGGTCCGCGATCTCCTCCACGGCGTCCGTCAGCACCCGCAGCTCCCGGCGGTCCTCGGCGGGCAGGGAAATGTCCTTATCCCGCAGCTCCTCCCCGCTTTCCAACAGGTTCATGGCGTGATCCCCCAGCCGCTCAAAATCGCCGATCAGCGCCAGCAGCTCCGCCGCCCGGGCGTTGGCCCGCCGGGTCAGCGTCTGGCCGCTGAGCCGCACCAGGAATGTCCCCAGCACGTCCTCCATCCGGTCGATGCGCTCCTCCTGCCGCCGCAGCTCCTTTGCCGAAGCAGGCTGCACCTCCGTCAGAGCAGCCACGCCCCGGCGCAGGTTATCCCGGGCCAGGGCCGCCATGTCTCCGGCCAGCTCCCGGCATTTTTCCAGGGCCGCCGCCGGGGCCGCCAGCAGCCGGGGGTCCAGCTCCGTCCCCTTCTCCCCCTCCTCACCCGGCAGCAGCCGCAGCACCGCCCGCTCCAGCAGTCCCGCCGCCGGAAACAGCAGCATCGTACACAGCAGGTTGAAGGCCGTGTGGATCACCGCCACCCCCGGCAGAGTCACGGGACGGGCCAGCATCGTCGGAGCCGCCAGCACCTTCACCACCCAGAACACCGCCAGCCACACCCCGGCCCCGGTAAGGTTGAACAGCAGGTGGACCAGCGCCGCCCGGCGGGCATTGCGGCTGGCCCCCACGGAGGACAGCATGGCCGTGATGCAGGTGCCGATGTTCTGCCCCATAATGATGGGCACAGCGGCGCCCACCGTAACCTGACCGCTGGCGGCCAGGGCCTGCAATATCCCCACGGAGGCGGAGCTGGACTGGATCACCGCCGTCAGCACCGCCCCGGCCAGCAACCCCAGCAGCGGGTCCGTAAAGGCCGTAAACAGCCGGCGGAAGCCCTCTGCCTGGGCAAGTCCTGCCACAGAGCCGGACATCAGCTCCATTCCCTGCATCAATGTGGCAAAGCCCAGCAGGGCCTGGCCGGTATCCCGGCGGCGGCCATTCCTGGACAGATAAGCGATGATGCCCCACAGGCTCAGCAGGGGCACGAAGCCCGCAGGCCGCAGCAGCCGTCCTGGAAAACCGCCCCCCTCCAGTCCGCCCAGGCTCAGCAGCCAGGGCGTCACCGTGGTGCCTACATTGGTACCCATGATGACCCCCACCGCCTGACCCAGGGTCAGCAGTCCGGAGTTCACGAATCCCACCACCATCACCATAGCCGCCGACGAGCTCTGCACCGCCGCCGTCACCGCAAGACCCGTGAAAAAGCCCGCCCAGCGGCTGCGGGTCATGCGGCGCAGCTGTCCCCCCAGCCGTCCGCCTGCCCGGCGCTGGAGAGCCTCGGCCATGATGCTCATGCCGAATAAAAACAGGCACAGTCCGCCCAGAGCGGACAATCCGTCAAAAATGTCCATGTGCGCCTCCTCTCCCGGTTAGCATGCCCCGGGGCCGCCGCCGTCAATCGCAGTCAAACGTCCGCTTTGTGCGGACATTTTGTCGTTTTGTGTTTTCCGTGCAAAACACCCTGGCCCCATAGGGGTAAATTTGGTGGTTATTCCGTCTTTACTTTATCTCGGTAGCGTGGTAGTGTATTAGCATACTAAATCACCTGGCGATAGGGACCGGGGAATGGAGGAAATCATGAAGAACATCATTCAACGCGGAGTCTGTCTGCTCTTGCTGCTGGCCGTCACCGCCGCTCTGGCCGCCTGCGGCCAGAAGACCGGCGCCAAGAACACGATTTATGCCGTGGAGGCCGGTTCCGCCGGCGAGGAGGTGGCCAAGGAAAAGGGCTGGACCGTCAACAGTGTCCAGGATCAGGCAGCCGCCCTGATGGAGGTAGCCGCCGGGACCTCCGACGCCGCCGTTATTGACCTGCTGATGGCCGGCGCCATGATCGGACCCGACACCAGCTATCCCAACCTCACCTATACCGACAGCCTCACGGAGGAGGAATACGGCATCGGCTGCCGCCAGGGATCCGACCTGGCGGACTTCATCACCGAGGTCCTGGAGGATGCCTACCGGGACGGCACCACCCAGAAGCTGGCCCGGCAGTTCGGCATTCGGGAGGACCTGCTGGCAGAGCTGCCCCAGACCAGCTATACCCAGGATGCCGCCGGTGACGTGGCCTACATTCAGAACAAGGGCACCCTGGTGGTGGGCATCACGGAGTTTGCGCCTATGGACTACAAGGACGACAGCGGCCAGTGGACCGGCTTCGACGCGGAGCTGGCCCGGCTGGTGGCCCAGCGCCTGGGCGTGGAGGTGGAATTTGTGGTCATCGACTGGGGCCAGAAGGTCAACGAGCTGAACAGCCAGGCCATCGACGTGGTGTGGAACGGCATGACCCTGACCGACGGCGTGCAGAATGCCATGACCTGCACCCCCGCCTACTGCCGCAATGCTCAGGTGGTGGTGGTTCCCGCCGCATAACGCCATGTTCTGGACCGTTACCCTTTCCCTGCTTCAGGGGCTGCGTCAGGCGGCGGTGCTGTTCGGGCTGACGCTGGCGTTCTCCCTGCCCCGGGGCTGCTGGTGGCCCTGGGGTCCATGAGCCGGTGCCGCCCGGTGCGGGCGGTGTTCGACGCCCTGGTGTGGGTGATCCGGGGAACGCCCCTGGTGCTGCAGCTGATCATCATCTTTTACGGTCCGGGCCTGTGGCTGGGCCGGAACATCTGGGGCAGCCACCGGATGCTGGCGTGCATCGTGGCCTTTGTGCTGAACTACGCCTGCTACTTCTCCGTTATCTACCGGGGCGGCATCCAGGCCATCCCGGCGGGCCAGCGGGAGGCAGGACAGGTGCTGGGCATGACCCGGCGGCAGATCTTCTTCCGGGTCACGCTTCTGCAGGTGGTCAAGCGGATCCTGCCCCCCATGTCCAATGAGATCATCACCCTGGTAAAGGACACCTCCCTGGCCCGGATCATCGCCATTGTGGAGCTGACCAAGGCCGGCGAGGACTATGTGAAGTCCGCCGGGATCACCTGGCCCCTGTTCTATACAGGGATATATTATCTGCTGTTCGTGGGGCTGCTGACGCTGCTGTTCCGGTATCTGGAGCGCCGTCTCAGCTATTTCCGGTAAAGGAGGCCGCCATGGCATATTTAAGCGTCGAGAACCTGGAGAAAGCCTTCGGCGGCACCCGGGTGCTGCGGGATGTGAGCTTCCAGCTGCCGGAGGGTGAAACGCTGTCCGTCATCGGCTCCTCCGGCAGCGGCAAAACCACCCTGCTGCGGTGCCTGAACTTTTTGGAGCGCCCCGACGGCGGTGTCATTTCCCTGCGGGGAGAGCCCCTGCTGGATGCGTCCCGGCCTCCGGACCGGGAGCGGGACCTGCGCCGGAAGCGGCTGCACTTCGGCCTGGTCTTTCAGGACTTCAACCTGTTCCCCCAGTACACAGCCCTGGAAAATGTGACCCTGGCCCGGCGGCTGGCCCGGCGGGACGGCGAGACGGAGCAGGACATCCGGGACCGGGGGCTGGACCTGCTGGACCAGATGGGCCTGTCAGACCGGGCCGGGCACTACCCTCATCAGCTCTCCGGCGGCCAGAAGCAGCGTGTGGCCATCGCCCGGGCCCTGTGCATGGAGCCGGACGTGCTGTGCTTCGACGAGCCCACCTCCGCCCTGGACCCGGAGCTTACCGGCGAGGTGCTGCGGGTCATCCGCCAGCTGGCCGGCCGCCGCACCACCATGATCGTGGTGACCCACGAGATGGCCTTCGCCCGGGACGTGGCGGACCGGCTGATCTTCATGGACGGCGGCGTCATCGTGGAGCAGGGGGACCCCCGTCAGGTCATGGACCATCCCCGGATGGAGCGCACCCGGCAGTTTCTGTCCCGCTGTGCCAACACATAAAAATCACCCTCCGGCGGTTTTCACTCCGCCGGAGGGTATTTTCATGCGCCGTTATTCCTGTTTTTCCTTCTGCTCCGCCCGGGGCAGCGTCAGCGTCACCTTGAACAGGTCGCCGTCGATGGTCAGTCGGAAGTCGCCGCCCTGGATGGCGGTCAGGCTGGTGGCGATGGACAGCCCCAGCCCGCTGCCCTCGGTGGACCGGGAGCTGTCCCCCCGGACGAACCGCTCCGTCAGCTCGTCGGCGGAGATATTCAGCGGATACCGCGAGATATTCTTCACAACCATCCGCACGCCGTCCTCTCCCGCCTCCGTGGACAGATACACCCTTGTCCCGGGCATGGCGTATTTGCAGATGTTGCTCATCAGGTTGTCCAGCACCCGCCACAGCAGCCGCCCGTCGGCCATGGCCACCGGCCCCGGCTGGCACAGAGCCAGCACCGGCTCCAGCACCTGGTCCTCCAGCCGCTGCTGATACTCGCCGCACACCTGGCTCAGCAGCACGTTCAGGTCCGTAGGGGCCGGCGATACCGGTATATTCCCCGTGGATGCCTTGGACGCCTCCACCAGGTCCTCCGTCAGCTTCCGCAGCCGCTGAGACTGCCGGTCCAGCACCGCCAGATACTCCCGCGCCGCGTCGGAGGGCATCTCCTCCTTTTTCAGCAGGTCCACATAGCTGACGATGGACGTCAGCGGCGTCTTGATATCGTGGGACACGTTGGTGATCAGCTGGGTTTTCAGCCGCTCGGACTTCATTTTCTCCTCCACAGCCCGCTGAATGCCCGCCTGCACGGAGTTCAGGTTCTCCGCATGGCGCTTCAGCTCCGGCAGCGCCCCCCCGGCTCAGGGTCACGGGGTGGGAAAAGTCCCCCTCCGCCAGCTTCTCGCCTCCCTGCTGCAATTGCCGCAGGGCCAGCACCTGCCAGATGGCCGCCCCCAGCAGCACCAGGTGCAGCGCCACATACAGCGCCGCCTGCCCCCCGTCCATGCCATAGGCGAAGATCAGCAGGTCCGCCGCCATAACGGCCAGCAGCACCGCCGCCGTTTTCCACGCCAGAGGCAGGCCCAGAAACAGACGCCGCAGGTGCCGCCAGGTCCACACGGCCCCCCGGCTCAAAAGCCGCAGCAGCCGCAGCGCCAACAGGTCGCTGAGCACGGTCCCGGCCTTGCACCGGGCCGTAAACGCCAGCACGAACAGATACGCCAGCGCCACAAATACCGCCAGGCCCAGCGTGGCAGATGGATAGTACACGGCGTCCAGATAGATGTACCACACGCAGGTCAACGCCAGCACAAACAGGTCCACCGGGATCTTCTCCACCCAGGTCAGATGGATGCCCTCATGGCCCGGCCAGTGTCCCGCCGCCGACAGGGAGAACACCAGGGATGCCGCAGCCGCCACGGCGCACACCGCCGTCACGGCCCACAGCATATCCAGGCGCCTGTCCGTATGCATGTTATAGACACATATGTATACCAGCTCGACGCCGCCATACACCGCCGCCGTGCCCGGCAGCAGGGTCAGCAGAAAGGCCAGGGCCTTGGCCCACGGCTTTTCCAGCAGCTTTTTCATTGCGCCGCCCCCTCCATTTTGTACCCCTTGCCCCACACCACCTTCAGATACCGGGGCTCTGCGGGGTTGATCTCGATCTTCTCCCGGATGTGCCGCACGTGGACGGCCACGGGATTGTCCGCCGCCGGGTCCTCATGCCACACCCGGCGATAGATCTCCTGGGGCGAGAACACCTTCCCCGGATGCTGCATCAGCAGCCGCAGAATGTCGTATTCCAGGGGCGTCAGGTTCACGGTGTCCCCGTCCACGGTGACGGTCTTAGCATTGTCGTCCAGGCTCACTCCGCCGATGGTCACGGCGGTGGGGGCCACATGGCCGCCGCCCAGAGTCATATACCGCCGCAGCTGGGACCGGACCCGGGCCAGCAGCTCCACGGGGTTAAAGGGCTTGGTAACATAGTCGTCGGCTCCCATATTCAGCCCCAGCACCTTGTCCGTGTCCTCGGACTTGGCCGTCAGCAGGATCACCGGCAGATTCCGGCTCTGCCGCAGCAGGGTCATGGCGGTGATGCCGTCCATTCCCGGCATCATCACATCCAGCAGCACCAGGTGTACCTCCTCCCGGTCCAGCAGCCGCAGGGCCTCCGGCCCGTCAAAGGCCGTCAGCACCCGATAGCCCTCGGCACTGAGATAAATATGCAGCGCCGATACGATATCCTTTTCGTCGTCACAGACCAGAATGTTGTACATGGTGTTCGCCTCTCCATTCTCTCAGGCCGCTCCGTCAGAAGGGCAGCAGCTCCTCCCGGCCCCGGCCCCGCAGGCTTGCCGCGCTGACCCGGTGCTCAATGGGCTTCCACTCCCCCTTGCAGAAGAACGCCGCGAAGGAGATGGGAATGTATGTAAACATAAACAGCGGGAAGGTGAAGGCGTAGATCACCTTTTTCACCGCCTTGGTATGGATCCGCCGCCACTCGGTAACGGTGGTGATGGCCCCCAGGATAAACAGCGTCAGATACATGTTCAGCAGCATCTGCCCCACAGACCACAGGGCAATGGTCAGATCCGCCCCCCGAATGGCTCCCAGCACCACCGCCGTCACATTGCACACGATGGCCGCCGCCGACAGGACAAAGGCCGGCATAATGGCCGCCGCCATGTCGTAGCAGGAGAAGCTCCCCCCGGCCGCGCCCCGCAGCAGCTTGGCGCCGTAGCCCCGGAATACCTGCAAATACCCCTTGGACCACCGCAGCCTCTGGTTCCAGGACTGGCGGAAGGTGGTGGGCTGCTCGTCATACAGCACCGCGTCGGGGCAGAAGGCGATCTTCCGTCCCCGGGTCACCTGGTCCACGGAGAACTGGATGTCCTCCGTCAGCAGGTGGAAGGGCCAGGGCCCCGTCTCCTCCAGCACCTGTCGGCTGAACAGGAACCCGGTGCCGGACACGGCTCAGCTGGTGCCCAGCAGGAACCGGGCATGATTGAGATACCGGCTCTCCCGCAGGAACCACAGGGCATAACCGGCGCTGATCCAGTTGTCGCCGTAATTCTTGCTGTTGCGGAAGCTGGTGACGATCTCATGTCCGTCGGAAAACGTCCGGTTCATGGCCTCCACATAGTTGGGAGCCAGAATATTGTCCGCGTCAAACACGAAGTATCCGTCAAAGCCCCGGGGATAATCCTGCTCCAGATGCTCCAGCAGCTCCTGCAGGGCGTAGCCCTTGCCCACCCGCACCTGGTTGAACCGCTCATACACATGGGCCCCGGCCACCCGGGCCACCATGGCCGTGTCGTCGGTGCAGTTGTCCGCCAGCACGAAAATGGACAGCAGGCTCTGGTCATATGTCTGCCCCCGAAGGCTGGCGATCAGGTCGCCGATGACCCGCTGCTCGTTCCGGGCGCAGATCAGAACGGCGTACCGGTTGGCCTTGGCCGGGCCGTGGGGCTTCTCCTTCCGCAGCCAGGGCACCGGGATATACAAAAACTGATAGGTATAGCAGACGAAGAAAATAACCGCTATGATAAAATTGATGGTCTTTAACGTCTCCATAGGCGCTTTCCTTTCTCTGTGCGCACAGGCGCAACTGTATCAAGATGGTTGATACACTTAGTATATATGATCTGCTGTTCCCTGTCAAGAGCGGCTCTTTTTTTGGCGATACAGCTTCCGATCAGCTGTCCCTGTTCACAAAATTCAGTATAAAGAAAAACAGTTAAAGAAACAAGGGGGGAACCTTTAAGATTCCTTAAAGATGATATAACAGTTTTGTCACCCGCCGGTTCACGGCGGCCACGGGCGGCGGCATCCCCGTGGACGCGGTGATCTGATGGCATAGGACGCGCCGGAAGGCGCATAGGCTGGAGCTGAGGTGGAGACCATGATGTGCCGATTTTCACAGCTGCGCCGCAAGGAGGTCATCAACATCTGCGACGGCAGCCGTCTGGGCTGCGTGGGAGACCTGGAGCTCTGCATCCCGGAGGGGACCGTCAAGGCCCTGATCGTCTTTGGCCCCTGCCGGTTCTTCGGTCTGTTCGGCCGGGGCGAGGATTATTACATTCCCTGGGACTGCGTCCAGCGGTTCGGAGAGGACATCATCCTCATCGACAAGCCCTTCCAGCGCCGGGAGGGCGAAAAGAAAAAGCGGCGCTGGTAAACACATGGCCGCGCCTACAGGTGCGGCCATGTGTTTACCCTGCAAAAAAAAATGCCGCCGGCGCGGCAAACCCTGCGCCGGCGGCATTCCTGCCGGTTTTATTTTTCCTGCTGCTCCGTATCCTCTCCGCCGATCAGCAGCTGCCGCTGCTGGTTCAGCAAATAGGAGAGGTGCTCCCGGTCCGTGGTGTAATAAATACGGTTTCCCTCCACCAGGCAGGTAACAAGCCCCGCATTCACCAGCTTGCTCATATGGTGGTGAATGGTGTTGCGGGCCAGGCCGAAATGGCTGCACAGCTGCTGACCGTAGACCGCCGGATGATCCCTCAGATAACAGAGAATGTCAAACCGTGTCTTGTCCCCGATGATCCGGATGGCGTCATATACCTGGGAGGCGCTGCTGTTTTCCGCCAGGGTGCGCCGCAGCGACAGCCGCATAACTCCGCAGCAGATCAGCACGCTGCCGTCCTCCTGCTCCATGGAGAGGTTGGTATCCGGTCCCATCAGAAAGGGGATCAGGTGATAATGCACCTCCGGCGTGATGGCCAGGCTGGAGGTCTCCCGGAGATAGCTCTCCGTCCCCAGGCCCTCCACCTCCCGGCAGAAGGCCTCTATGATCTCCTGAATGCGGCCGGACTCCGTCTCCAGCGCCGCTATGGCCGGGCGCAGACAGGCTGCGATCTCCGGCAGCAGAGTCCGGTAATTCTGGTGGATCTCCAGCAGAGCCAGGCGGCTCTCCGTGGGGATCGTCAGCGCCAGCACCCGGGAAACCAGCTTTGCGGCAGCCCCGGCGGCAGGGCCGGACTGCTCCTCCAGGCTCAGCGAGATCATCATGTTTCGCGCCGTCTCGTCCGGCGTCAGGCGCTCCATCCGCTGCATCAGGGTCTCAAAGTCCTGCCGGCGGGACAGCATGGGATAGAAGAACAGAAAAGCCGGACTATAGGACCCGATGGTGCTGTAGGAAAAGCCCTTGATGTCGCCGAACAGACGCTGCAGGGTCTCTGCCGGGACGGAAACCTCCGCGTCCAGGTCCTGCAGCAGCTCCCGCAGGGCGGCGCTGGCCCGATGGAAGGGCTCCGCCTTCCGGACGCCCCGGGCCTGTAAGCGCTCCTCCAGCCGGTCCAGGGTATGGCCGTTGGCCCGGGAGCCTAAGTACGCCAGAGCCTCCAGCGCCGGGTTGATCTCGTGCAAAATTTCCATGACAGTGCTCTTCCTTTGCTTCTTTGACGGATGCGGACAGGCTTTCCCGGGGAGCATCCCGCGGTTTTCTCGCCCTGTCCCACTGGCCTTGATTATACATCTTTTTTTCCGGCAAAACAAGGGGACTCCGCGCCGCTGCGGCGGTTTTTTGCAGTCCTGCAATACACAGCCGTTTTGCATGGGGCGGACCGTTGACTTTTCCTGCCGGATGCTGTATGATAAGAATGACTCTGCGAGAACGCAGAGCCGGATAATCGAATCATGTCCGAGGATGCTGTGCGGCGGGTACCGCAAAGGCCGGAAAACGGCCAGGTGCCAGCCTGAAAGAAACGGGGCGAAAGAACCCCACGCGAACGGCACTGTGGGCGCAAGAATGCACCGAAGCGGCCTTGGCCGCCGGGACGAAAGTCCGCCATTGGGGGCAGTCCCCTGAGAAGGTAGGATGCAAACGAGGAGCCATCGGCTCCACGGCGCGAGGCAGGAGAATTGCACAGCGGAGGGCATTCAGCGCGGCGGGCGTTATCTTCGTTGGGCGCAGACAGGATCCATGCGCCGCCGGTGTCTCCCTTTTTCAGGGGATGTACCGGCGGTTTTTGCAGCGGGCGTGTATCTGCTTTTCCTCCGCCGCAGACACACTCCGTTGACTTGCCGGAAACGGCTGGGCATAAATTTTTCACAGGAGGAAAATGCATATGAAGAAACGCATCGTTTCTCTGCTGCTGGCATTGGTGATGGTACTGAGCCTGGTACCCGCCACTGTCTGGGCAGCAGAGAACCACGACGGCCAGGTTCGGGTCGTTGTGGAAAACACGACCTACGCAAAGGCCAACGGCGCTGCCTGGGATGGCACGCTGGTGGACAAGTGGGTGGACCTGGCCCCCGGGTCCTCCATGATGGACTGCATCGTCAGCGCCCTGGGTACCTATTCCCAGACCGGCGCGGAGTCCGGCTACATCAGCGAGATCAACGGCCTGTCCGCCGGTGACGGCGGCGCAGCCTCCGGCTGGATGGGAACCCTGAACGATTGGTTCACCAACGTTGGGTTCAAGGACATCAAGGCCGGGGACAAGCTGTTCGCCGGGGATACCATCCGCGTGATGTACACCACCAACGGCTACGGCGCGGACATCGGCGGCGACTGGAACACCCAGAGCGACACCAGCCTGGCGGCCCTGTCCTTCAGCGAGGGCGTCCTGACTCCCGACTTCGCCTCAGACAAGACCGCCTACACCCTGACCCTGCCCCAGGGCGTCACCGGCATCCGGATGACGGCCACCGCCTCCAACAAGAACAACCAGGTGTATCTCTCTGCCGACGGCACCGACTACCGCCGGGTGGAGACCGTGCCCGTCCATAACGGCACCGTCCTGACCATCCGCTGCGGCGACAAGGCGGCGGCCACCGAGTGGTCCCCCGCCATCACCCCCACCACCTACACCGTCACCGTGTCCCAGGAGGGTGACGCGCCCCAGGGCGACATGGACGTCTCCTTCAAGGGCCTGCACAATGCACAGCTGGCGTCCCTGAAGCTGTATGACTTCGCCGATGGCGTCAAGGGAGACCGGGACCTGCTGGCCAATGTGACCCCCGAGGCCGACGGCTATAAGCTGATGATGAACACCAAGCTGCCGGCCGGCGACTATCTGGTGGAGGGCTACAACGCCGAGGGCCAGTGCAACGGCAGCCTGGTGCTGACCGTGAAGGCCAATCAGGACAACGTGTTCACCCTGAACCGCGTCTATGAGATCTATGCCACCAACGACAGCAGCAGCTGGGTGGAGGGCAAGGATTACACCATCGACGTCACCGTTACCGGCCCCGACGGCACGGACCTCCAGGCCAAGACCGGCGTCTCCACCACCTATGGCAGCACCCACACCGCCTGCCTGTTTGTGGAGGGCGGCAGCCTGAAGATCACCCTGACCCCCATCGGCGACAAGGCGGCGGGCTATCTGCCTGTCACCACCACCATGACCAACAAGCAGACCGTGGACTGCGGCGCCAAGAGCTTCTCTCTGACCATTCCCAAGGCCCTGGACGTCACCGTCACCGCCCCCGCCGGCTCTACCCTGCGGATGGGCACCTTCGGCAGCTACTATAGCTATACCTTCCTGGAGCCCGTTTCCCAGGAGACCAAGGGCGACACCATGACCGCCTCCTTCCGCCTGCCGGAGACCGGCAGTCAGCAGTTCCTGCGGGCCCAGAATCCCGACGGCGTCACCTACTGGACCTTCGGCAAATTCACCGGCGGCCAGGAGCTGGCTGTGACCCGGGACGACCTGCACATGGACGACGCGTTCAGCAGCGATACCGTGTACCGCTTCGACAAGAACGTGTACGACCTGGGCAACATCTATCTGAACATCAACCGCCAGGGCTATAAGAACCTGGAGGTGGGCCAGAGCTGCGAGCTGGACGTGCTGCGCAGCTGGCAGGCCATCGAGAGCTTCATGAACAGCCAGATCGCCCTGCCCGACGCGCACTATCAGGTGCTGAGCCTGGACGGCGGCGACAGCGACGTGGTGACCATCACCCCCGACGCCAACAATTCCTGCCTGGCCACCATGACCGCCAACCACCCGGGCACCGCCATCGTCCAGGTGACCTATGACGCCATGACCTTCGTTCAGGGTATGGGCGGCAAGGACTTCAGCGCCATCTGGCCGGAGTTCACCGGCGTGTTCGTGGTGTCCGTGGGTGCCGACGGCTCCTCTATCCAGACCAACACCTTCATCGACCGTCCCACCGTGAACATCACCAAGGACGAGCAGAAGTATCTGGATGCCGAGCACGACATCCTGTTCTATGTGGGTACCCAGGGCGCCAGCTACAGCTTCACTCCCCAGGAGGGCTGCACCGTTACCGTGGCCCGCTCCACCGTCACCGATAAGATGACCTTCAACGGCTTCACCAGCCAGGGCGTTTCCGTGGATGAAAACGGCCAGGTCACCGTTACAGGCCTGACCACCGGCCGCCACATTCTCCGCATCGAGAAGGACGGCATGGCCGCCTACCAGGTCATCACCGCCCGGGGCGTCAGCTATGACCTCATCGACGCCGACGGCAAGGTCCTGCCCCAGGATGCGGAGCTGGTCCCCGGCCAGGCCGTAAAGGTCCAGTTCCACGACCTGGTAAGCCCCAAGGAGAAGATCTCCGGCGTTTACAACTTCAATTTCTCCCTGGTGTACCTGGATGCCCAGGGCAACAAGTATCAGACCAACCCCGGCACCCCCTTCGGCCAGTATGATTTCAGCGGCAACCCCGTTCGCCAGCTGCTGAGCGTCACCATCCCCGAGACCGCCGAAGGCTATAGCTATGACCTGACCGGTACCATCCGGGTGGGCGGCTTCGGCGGCATTCCCACCCACCGCGGCGTGTCCTACCGCACCGGCATGGACCGCCAGTACGGTTCCTCCACCGCCGCAGTCCTGACCCGTCTGCCTGAGCTGGTGCTGCCTCTGACCGGCTGGTACGTCCACGACGTGGAGCAGAAGATCGCCGCCATCGGCACCGTGACCCTGGACTCCGAGGAGGCCATCCAGGCCGCCCGCGCCGCCTATGACGCCCTGAGCGACCAGCGCAAGGCCCAGGTCAGCAACTACGATGTGCTGCTGGCTGCCGAGAAGAAGCTGGCCCAGCTCCAGGATGAGGCGGTTGCCCATGTGGAGGAGCTGATCAACGCCATCGGCCAGCCCGTGATCCCCGCGTCCCGTGCCGCCGTGGAGGCTGCCCGGGCCGCCTACGACGCCCTGGGCCAGAAGCTCCAGGAGCGCGTGGGCAACTACGATGTGCTGCTGGCCGCCGAGGCCCGCCTGGCGGAGCTGAACGCTCAGGATATCTATAAGACTACCGGCGACTTCATCGTTTCCAAGGGCGCCCCCGTCACCGGCTCCATCGGCGGCGAGTGGGCGGTTCTGGGCCTGGCCCGTTCCGGCCGGGACGTCCCCGGTGCGGACGCGTATTACGCCTCCGTGGTGGAGTATGTGCAAAAGGCCATGGACGAGAACGGCCGTCTGAACCGCTCCCGCTCCACCGAGAACTCCCGCCTGATCCTGGCCCTGACCGCCATCGGCAAGGACGTGACCCATGTGGCCGGCCGCAGCCTGCTGGACGGTCTGGATTCCATGGCGTTCATCACCAAGCAGAGCGTCAACGGTCCCGTTTGGGCGCTGCTGGCGCTGGACAGCCACGGCTATCCCACCTCCGGCGACGTGACCCGGGAGAAGCTGGTCCGCGCCATTCTGGATACCCAGCGCGAGGATGGCAGCTGGCCTGTCATCGCCTCCTCCCAGGTCCCCGATGTGGACATGACCGCCATGGCCGTGCAGGCCCTGGCCCCCTACTATGAAAATGCTCAGGTGAAGGCGGCTGTGGACGCGGCCCTGACCTTCCTGGCCGGCGTGCAGAACGACGACGCTACCTTCAGCGAGATCCCCGGCACCGATGCCTCCGCCGAGTCCACGGCCCAGGTCATCGTGGCCCTGACGGCCCTGGGCATTGATCCCACCGCCGACAGCCGGTTCGTAAAGAGCGGCGTCAGCGTCGTGGACGCGCTGTGCGGCTTCTATGTCACCGGCGGCGGCTTCCGCCACCTGATGGCCGACAAGACCGTGGACGGCATGGCCACCGAGCAGGGCTACTATGCCCTGGCGGCCTACTATCGCCTGCTGGCCCAGAAGACCAGCCTGTACGACATGAGCGATGTCACCGTCACCGTGACCCCCGACCAGCCCGTGACGCCCGCCAAGCCCGAAAAGCCCGATACCCCCCGCACCGGAGACGAGAGCCTGCTGGTGCTGTGGATGGGTGCTGCCGCCCTGTCCGGCGCCGCTGTGCTGCTGATGCAGAGAAAGAAAAAGCGGGCATAAGCCCCGCATCAGACCCGCGTAACCCCAAGGAAATACACCGGCGCAGGGACGTTGTCACAACGTCCCTGCGCGCGGTGCTCTGATAGGAGGTGTTTTTCGATGATGAATCGATTCCCCAAAGTCCTGTTGACCCTGCTGCTGACGCTGCTGCTGGCCCTAACGCTGCTGACGGCAGCGGGGTGCGACATCCAGGTCCCATCCACCCCCACCGCGCCGGTGAACCCCGGCACGGTGCAGACGGATCCCCAGGACAAGCCCGAGACGCCGGATACCCCGGATACCCCTGACGAGCCGGACACCCCGGACACGTCCGAGCCGTCCGGCCAGGATCAGTACCACACGGACCCGGTGCCGGACGGCAAGCCCAAGCCCGTGGAGCCGGAAACGTCTCAGCCGGATACGTCCCACCAGGACACCTGCACCATCTCCATCTCCTGCGCCACCATCCTCAACAACATGGACAAGTGCGACGAGTCCAAGCGGGGGCTGGTGCCCGCCGACGGGGTGATCCTGCCTGCCGTTACGGTGACGTTTTCCCAGGGGGAGAGTGTGTTTGACGTTTTGCAGCGGGTGTGCAAGGAAAGGAAGATCCCCATGGAGTTCAGCTGGACGCCGATGTACAACTCCGCCTATATCGAGGGGATCTACAACCTGTACGAGTTCGATGTCGGCGACGGCTCCGGCTGGATGTACAAGGTCAACGACTGGTTCCCCAACTACGGCTGCTCCCGGTACCAGGTGCAGCCCGGCGACGTGATCTGCTGGGTGTATACCTGCGACCTGGGGTATGATGTAGGAGGCGGCTTCATGGGCGGCTGAGCCTGTCCCCAAAACGATTCTGTGAAAGGAGGCCGGAGCCGTGGGCGACGCCTTTTCCCGCTATCACCCCCTGGTGAACTTCCTGTTTTTCGCCCTGGTGCTGGCCTATTCCATGGTGCTGATGCACCCGGTTTGCCTGGCGGTGTCCCTGCTGGGGGCGCTGCTGTATGCCGGGCAGCTGGAGGGCCGCCGGGCCCTGGCAAGGCACCTGCGGGTGGCCCTGCCGGTGCTGCTGCTGGCGGCCCTGGTGAATCCCGCCTTCAACCACGCGGGTGTCACCATTCTCATCTATCTGCCCTCCGGCAACCCCCTGACGCTGGAGAGTATTCTGTATGGTCTGGCGGCGGGGACCATGCTGTGCGCCGTGGTGCTGTGGTTCGTGTGCTTCAACCGGGTCATCACGTCGGACAAATTTGTGTATCTGTTTGGCCGGGTGATCCCGGCCCTGTCTCTGGTGCTGAGCATGACCCTGCGGTTTGTGCCCCTGTTCCGCCGCCAGCTGGAAACCGTGCGCCAGGCGCAGTTCTGCATCGGGCGGGACGCCTCCACCGGCAGCGCATGGCAGCGGGCCAGAAGGGCCGTCACCATCTTTTCCATCATGGTGACCTGGGCTCTGGAGAACGCCATCGAAACCGCCGACAGCATGAAAAGCCGGGGCTACGGCCTCCGGGGCCGGACGGCGTTTTCCATTTACCGCATGGAGGACCGGGACAAATACGCCCTGGGCTGGCTGGGCTTCTGCGGCATGTATCTGCTGTGCGGAAGCCTTGCCGGGGGCCTGAAATGGTGGTATTTCCCCATGCTCCAGGGGGCCATGGCCCAGCCGTTTTCCATCAGCTTTTACCTGGCGTATCTGGCCCTGTGCCTGACGCCGGTGATCATAGACCGAAAGGAGGCGCGGGTATGGCGCTGTTCACCGTCGAAAATCTGACCTTTTCCTATCCGGGGCAGACCGCCCGGGCCATTGACAGCCTGTCGCTGACGGTGCCGGAGGGTGCGTTCCTGGTGCTGTGCGGTCCCTCGGGCTGCGGCAAGTCCACGCTGCTGCGGCAGCTGAAGCCCGCCCTGGCCCCTCACGGGACCCGGCAGGGCCGCATTCTGTTCCGGGATACGCCGCTGGACCGGGTGGACCAGCGGACGCTGGCGGCCCGCATCGGCTTTGTCCAGCAGTCGCCGGAAAACCAGATCGTCACCGACAAGGTCTGGCACGAGCTGGCCTTCGGGCTGGAGAGCCTGGGGGTGGACACCCCCACCATCCGCCGCCGGGTGGCGGAGATGGCGGCATTCTTCGGCATCGAGGACTGGTTTTACCGGGACGTTTCCCAGCTGTCCGGAGGCCAGAAGCAGCTGCTGAACCTGGCCTCCGTCATGGCCATGCAGCCGGACGTGCTGATTCTGGACGAGCCCACCAGCCAGCTGGACCCCATCGCCGCCTCGGATTTCCTGGCGGTGCTGGGAAAGATCAACCGGGAGCTGGGCACCGCCGTGGTGCTGACGGAGCACCGGCTGGAGGAGGCCTTTCCCCTGGCCACCGCCGTGGCGGTAATGGACCGGGGGCAGCTGCTGTGCACCGGCACGCCCTACGACGTGGGCCGCCGGCTAAAGACCCTGGGCCACCGGATGTTTCTGGCCATGCCCGCCGCCATGCGCGTCTGGGCCTCGGTGGAAACGGAGGCCCCCTGTCCCGTCACCGTGCGGGAGGGCCGGGATTTTCTGCGGAGCTATGCGGCGGAGCATCCGCTGGTTCCGCTGCCCCGGGAGCAGACGTACCCCCGGCGCCAGCCGGTGCTGACGGTGCAGGGTGCCTGGTTCCGGTATGAGCCGGACAGCCCCGACGTCATCAAGGGGCTGGACCTGACCCTGGGCCGTGGGGAGTTTCTGGCCCTGCTGGGCGGCAACGGCGCAGGCAAGAGCACCACGCTGAAGCTGCTGTCCGGCATGAAAAAGCCCCAGCGGGGCGACATTTCCGTAAAGGGGACCCTGGGCATGCTGCCCCAGAATCCCCAGACCTTATTTGTGAAAAAAACGGTCCGGGAGGACCTGTTCGAGATATTTTCCGGCACAAAAACGCCCCGCCCCCAGCAGGAGGAGCGGGTGGCCCGGATGGTGGCTCTGTGCCGCCTGGAGGACCTGCTGGACCGGCACCCCTACGACCTGTCCGGCGGCGAGCAGCAGCGGGCGGCCCTGGCCAAGGTGCTGCTGCTGGAGCCGGAGATCCTGCTGCTGGACGAGCCCACCAAGGGCCTGGATGCGGAGTTCAAGCAGGCCTTCGCCCTGATTCTGCGGACGCTGCTGGCCCGCGGGGTGTCGCTGCTGATGGTCAGCCACGATGTGGAGTTCTGCGCCCGCTATGCCCACCGCTGCGCCCTGTTCTTTGACGGCAGCGTGGTGACGGAGGCGTCTCCCCGCGCCTTCTTCTCCGGCAACAGCTTCTATACCACCGCCGCCAACCGCATGGCCCGGAGCCTGGAGCCCCAGGCGGTGACGGCGGAGGACGTCATGGCTGTCTGCGGCGGCACGGTTCCTGCGGAGCCGGCCCTGCCGGAGGACATTCCCCCTCTGCCGGAGCCCCGGGAGGAAACGCCGGACTGGAAGCCCAAAAAGCTGCCCCTGTGGCGCAAGGCCCTGGCCGCCGTGTCCGGGGCGGGGGCCCTGGCCATATTCCTGTATGCCACCGGAGTCACGGACCTGTCCGCCGCCGTGGGCAAGGGCGGCCTGACGGCTCTGGGCTGGCAGCAGCTGCGGCTGTATCTGGTGTTCTGCGGGCTGCTGCTGGTGCTGGCCCTGTCCATCGGCCGCCGGACCAAGCCCCTTGACCTGGTGCAGGTTCCGGCGGAAAAGCGCAGGCTGTCCCGCCGGACGGCAGCGGCAGCGGTGTCTATCCTGCTGCTGATCCCCGTGACCCTGTTTGTGGGGGTCTATTACCTGGACAACAGGCAGTATGGCCTCATGTCGGTGCTGGTGCTGCTGGAGTGCATGGCCCCGTTCTTCCTGGTGTTCGAGGGGCGCAGGCCCCAGGCCCGGGAGCTGGTGGTCATTGCGGTGCTGTGCGCCATCTCCGTGGCGGGCCGGGCGGCATTTTTCATGCTGCCTCAGTTCAAGCCCGTCATGGCCATGACCATCATCTCCGGCGTAGCGCTGGGGGGCGAGAGCGGCTTTCTGGTGGGCGCGCTGTCCATGCTGGTGTCCAACATGCTGTTCTCCCAGGGTGTTTGGACGCCGTGGCAGATGTTTAGCATGGGAATTATCGGATTTTTGGCCGGAGTCCTGTTCCGAAAGGGGCTTTTGCGCCGAACTCTGGGGAGCATGTGTACCTTTGGCGCCTTCTGCGCCATCGTGATCTACGGCGGCATCATGAATCCGGCATCGGTATTGATGTGGGCCGGGGCGGAAAGCCTCACCTGGAAAACGCTGCTGACGTACTACGTCACCGGCTTCCCGGTGGACTGCGTCCACGCGGCAGCCACGGTATTCTTCCTGTGGGTGGCCGCAGAGCCCATGCTGGAAAAGCTGGACCGCATCAAGGAAAAATACGGATTACTCACATAAAAAATACCGGAACCGGCAAAATTTCTGCCGGTTCCGGTATTTTTTATGCGAGTCCTTCGAAAATCCTGTCATTTTTTGCGCGTTTCATGCCGGTTTTCTTCCAGTTTTTCCCAGCACAGGGCGGCGGCATAGCCCTCCGGGGCCGGGAGAAGGGAGAAGGCGTAGCCGGGGACGGTGCAGGTGACGGAATCCCCGTCGATCCGGAAATGAACGTGCCGGACCTGGCCCAGTACACCTCCCTGACACTTGATCAGGGCCTCCTTCAGGGTCCAAATGCGGAAGAAATCCTCGTCACGCCGCACAGATTCGCGTTCAGCAGGCGATAAAATGCGTAAAAGCCGGGGCGGTACCGGGCGGATCTTCTCCACGTCGATGCCCACCGGGACCTCCGCCACGGCGCAGGCCACCAGACCGTGGCTGTGGCTGATATTGAAATAGCAGCCATTTGTCATAGGTTTGCCGTTATTTCCTATAAAAACTGTCCCGATATCCGGCGGGACGTCCCGCTTTTCCCGGGCTTTGTCCCGATACAAGCGCAGCATTTCCCGGGACAGGGCACGGCCTGTCTCATGCTCGTCGCCGCGGGACCAGACAAAGCGCCACTCCATATCAGAAAAACGTGATCTGGCTGGTGTCCGCCATGCCGGCAAAGGCCCCCAGGGCCTTCAGCTGCTCGATGTGGGTTTTGGACAGCTTGCTGCAGCAGGCGGCGAACTCCTCCACGGAGATGAAGGTCTTTCCCTTCCGCTTTTCCACGGTGTCCAGGGCGGCGGTCTCGCCCAGGCCCCGGACGGAGACGAAGGGGGGCAGCAGGCCGTTCTCCGTGATCTTGAAGGCGGTGGCCTGGGAGTCGTAGATGCTGATGGTGTCAAAGTGGAAGCCACGGAGATAGAACTCGTAGCACACCTCCAGGGTGACCATCAGGCTCTGCTCCACGGCGGTGGCGTCCTTGTTGTTCTCGATCTCACGGATCTTCCGCTTCACGGCGTCAATGCCGGCGCAGCAGTATTCCGCGTCGAAGGCCTTGGCCCGGACGGTGAAGAAGGTGGCGTAGAACGCCAGGGGCTCGTGGACCTTGAACCAGGCGATGCGGAAGGCCATCATCACATAGGCCACGGCGTGGGCCTTGGGGAACAGATAGCCGATCTTGGCCAGGGAGTCAATGTACCAGTCGGGCACCTCATGGGCCCGCATGGCATCCTCCCACCCGTCCTGGAAGCCGCCCTTTTTCACCTTGCCCTTCCGGACGGCCTCCATGATCTTGAAGCTCATTTTGGGGTCCAGACCCATATGGATGAGATAGAGCATGATGTCGTCCCGGCAGCCCACGGTCTCCAGAACGGAGGCGGTGCCGCTGACGATCAGGTCCCGGGCATTGCCCAGCCACACGTCGGTGCCGTGGGAGAAGCCGGACAGGCGCACCAGGGTATTGAAATCCTTGGGCTGGGTATCCACCAGCATGCCCCGGGTGAACCGGGTGTTGAACTCCGGAATGGCCACGGCCCCGGTGGGGCCCAGCAGCTCGTCGTTTTCAAAGCCCAGGACCTTGGAGGAGGTGAAGATGCTCATGGTGTCCGGGTCGTCCAGGGGGATGGTCCGGGCGTTGACCCCGGTGAGGTCCTCCAGCATGCGGATCATGGTGGGGTCATCGTGGCCCAGCATGTCCAGCTTCAGCAGGTTATCCTCCATGCAGTGGTATTCAAAATGGGTGGTGATAGTGTCGGCGTCCTCGGCGTCGGCGGGGTGCTGCACGGCGGTGAAATCCTCCACATCCATGTCGTCGGGGACCACCACCAGGCCGCCGGGGTGCTGGCCGGTGGTGCGGCGGACCCCCACGCAGCCCTGGGTCAGGCGGTTCACCTCGGCGCTGCCGGCAGTGAGGCCCCGCTCGTCCAGGTATTTGCGGACAAAGCCGAAGGCGGTCTTTTCCGCCAGGGTGCCGATGGTGCCGGCCCGGAACACCTGGGTCTGGCCGAACATCTCGATGGCGTGGCGGTGGGCCCGGGCCTGGTACTCACCGGAGAAGTTCAGGTCGATATCCGGCACCTTGCCGCCGCCGTAGCCCAGGAACGTCTCAAAGGGGATGTCGAAGCCGTCCTTGACGTATTTCGTGCCGCACTCCGGGCAGCATTTGTCCGGCATGTCCGCACCGCAGCCGTAGCTGCCGTCGGTGATGAATTCCACATGGCGGCATTGGGGGCAGCGGTAGTGGGGCGGCAGGGAGTTCACCTCGGTGATGCCGGACATATAGGCCACCAGGGACGAGCCAACGGAGCCCCGGGAGCCCACCAGGTAGCCGTTTTCCAGGCTGCGCTGCACCAGCTTCTGGGCGGACATATACACCACGTCGTATTTGCCCAGGATGCTGCCCAGCTCCACATTCAGCCGGTCCACCACCAGCTGGGGGGGCTGGTCGCCGTACAGGGCGTGACACTTGTCCCACACCAGGCGGTTCAGGTCCTCCTGGGAGTTTTCCAGGCGGGGCGGGAACAGCTGGCCCGGAGGCAGCAGCTCAATTTCCTCCACCAGATCGGCGATGCGGCGGGGATTGTCGATGACCACCTGATGGGCCAGGTCCTGGCCCAGATAGGAAAACTCCTCCAGCATCTCGGTGGTGGTCTTGAAGTAGATGGGCAGGGGCGCGTCGGCATCGGGGAACTTCTTGCTGGCCAGGAGAATACGGCGGTACGTCTCGTCCTCCGGCTCCTGGAAGTGGACGTCGCCGGTGGCGCAGACGGGCTTTCCCAGCTCCCGGCCCAGGCGGACGATGGTGCGGTTGAACTCCCGCAGCTCCTCCTCGGACCGGACGTCGCCGTTGCGGAGCATGAACATATTGTTGCAGATGGGCTGAATTTCCAGATAGTCGTAAAACGATGCGATGCGCCTGAGCTCGGCCCAGTCCTTGTGATCCTTCACCGCCTGGAACAGCTCCCCGGCCTCGCAGGCCGAGCCGATGATGAGCCCCTCCCGATGGGCCATCAGCTCGGTTTTGGGGATGATGGGCACCCGCTTGAAGTATTGCAGGTTGGAGGCGGAGATCAGCTGGTACAGGTGCTTGAGGCCCATTTTGTTCTTGGCCAGAATGATGATGTGCTTGGGGAAGCGGCTGGACTTGCTGCCCTGGGGCCGCAGCTTCAGCATCTGGGGGTTGATGTCCTGGAGACGGCGGATGCCCAGCTCCCGCTCCAGCTTCTCAAAGAACGGGATCAGCATATAGGCCACCATGGCCGCGTCGTCGGAGGCCCGGTGGTGATTGAAGGCGGGCAGGTCCAGGTATTCGGCCACAATGTCCAGCTTGAACTTGTGAAGCTGGGGCAGCAGGTTCTGGGCCAGGATCAGGGAGTCCACATAGGTGGGGTCAAAGGGGATGCCCTCCCGGCGGCAGCCGGCCCGGATGAAGCTGATGTCAAATTCGGCGTTGTGGGCCGCCAAGGGGCGGCCGTTCACAAAGGACAGAAAGGCCGTCAGGGCCTCCTTGGGGGACGGGGCGCCGGAAAGCATGGCGTCGGTGATGCCGGTGAGGCCGATGATCTCCGGCGTCAGGCGGCGGCCGGGGTTCACGAAGGTCTGGAACCGGTCGGTGACCTGGCCGTTTTTCAGCACCACGGCACCGATCTCGGTGATGGCCTCCCGGTCCACCTTCAGGCCGGTGGTCTCAATATCGAAGCAGACGATCTCGTCGGAAAAGTCCTGGTCCTGGGGGCCGTGGACGGCGATGCGGTCGTCCAGATTGTTGATGAAATAGCCCTCTACGCCGTAGAGAATTTTAATTTTGCCCTTGGCGGTGTGCCAGGCGTCGGGGAAGGACTGGGCCACGCCGTGGTCGGTGATGGCAATGGCCGGGTGGCCCCAGGAGATGGCCTGCTTGATGACGGAGGCGGTGTCGGTCAGGGCGTCCATGTTGGACATCTTCGTGTGCAGATGCAGCTCCACCCGCTTCTCCGGGGCGGTGTCCTCCCGGGGCTTGTGGGGGATCTTCATGATGTGGAAGGGGCGCAGCTGAATGTCCTTGCCGTCGCGGCTGAGCTCCACATTGCCCTGGACCCGGAGCCACATGCCCGGGGACACGGCGTTCTGCATGGACTGGGCCTCCTTGCCCTCCATGTACTTGGTGACGGTGACGGAATTCCGGTAGTCCGTCATGTCGAAGGTCAGCCGCCAGACCCCGGGCTTGCGGGTCTCGTAGCACTCGGCGGCAAAGACCTTGCCCTCTATCACCACGGCGCCCATTTTGGGGTTCAGGCCGTCGATGGAGACGGGCTTGCCCTTGATCTCCCGGCCCATGAGGACATCGGACCTGTCATCTGCGCGCTGGGGGGTGCGGAAGCTCAGGCGCAGCTGGCGCAGGCCGTATTGGTCCATCAGCAGCTGGCGCAGGGCGGTGACGGCGGCCTCCGGCAGCGGGGCGGAGGCCGTCAGCTCCAGCTCCATGGTGCGCTGGGCACGGTCCATGCTGCCGCCCACCACGCAGGCGTCGTGGAGCAGCAGGCCCAGCTCACGGGGCGGCACGAAGCTCTCAAAAAAGGTAAAAAACGGTATTTTATCGCACATATGAGGGCATCCCTCCTTATAGCTTGTCGATCTCGTCCATCAGGGCGTCCACCAGCTTGTCCTGGGGCACCTTGTACAGAATTTCGCCATGGCGGAACAGCAGACCCTCGCCGTCGCCTCCGGCGATGCCCACGTCGGCAGCCCGGGCCTCGCCGGGGCCGTTGACCACGCAGCCCATGACGGCCACGGTGATGGGCTTGGTGCAGCCCTGGAGGCGGCGCTCCACCTCCCGGGCGATGGGGATCATGTCGTATTTGGTGCGGCCGCAGGTGGGACAGGAGATCAGATTGGGCCCCGTCTGCCGCAGGCCGGCGGCAGAGAGAATATCCAGGGCGGCCCGGACTTCCTCCTCCGGGTCCGCCGTCAGGCTGACCCGGAGGGTATCGCCGATGCCCTGGCACAGCAGGCCGCCGATGCCGATGGCGGATTTCAGCACCCCCAGGCGGGGCGTGCCGGCCTCGGTGACTCCCAGGTGCAGAGGATAGGGTGTCTGCTCGTGGAGCATGCGGTAGGCCTCCATGTTCACCGGTACCCGGGAGCACTTGACGGAGATGCAGATATCGTCGAAGCCGCAGTCGTTCAGCAGGCGGACGTGGCCCAGGGCGCTGTCCACCAGGGCCTGGGCGGTAACGCCGCCGTATTTTTGCAGCAGCTCCCGCTCCAGGGAGCCGCCGTTGACGCCGATGCGGATGGGGATGCCCCGGTCCCGGCAGGCGTCGGCCACGGCACGGACCTTTTCCGCGGAGCCGATGTTGCCGGGGTTGATGCGGATCTTGTCCACCCCCTGGCGGACGCACTCCAGGGCCAGGCGGTAGTCAAAGTGGATATCCGCCACCAGGGGGATGTGGATGCGGCGGCGGATGGGGCCGATGGCCCGGGCGGCGTCCATATCCGGCACCGCCACCCGGATGATCTGGCACCCGGCCCCCTCCAGGCGGAGGATCTGGGAGACGGTACGCTCCACGTCCTGGGTGGGGGTATTGCACATGGATTGGATGCTGACCGGCGCGCCGCCGCCCACGGCCACGGCGCCCACATGAATCTGCTTGCTCATGGTTTATATCCTCCTTGCGAGTAAAATGCGCCGCACGGGGCGGCGAAATGGGGCCGGCAAAGACGCCGGCCCCATTCCGGGACGGTCTGCCGCTATTGAAACAGCTTGATGACGTCGTGGAAGGTGATGACCAGCATGAGGCCCATGAGAAGGACAAAGCCGGCCAGATGGACGTAATTTTCAAACCTGGCGGGGATCTGCTTGCGGATGATGCGCAGGGACAGGGCGTTGACCACCAGGAAGAAAATCTTGCCGCCGTCCAGAGCGGGCAGGGGCAGCAGGTTCATCACCGCCAGGTTCACGGCGATGAGGGCCGCCAGGTACGCGATGTTGGCGGCGGCGGCTCGGGCATTTTCCGACTGCTCGCCCACGGTGGTGATGGTGGACACGATGCCCACGGGGCCGCTCATATCGGAAAAGCCCGCCTCGCCGGTGATGAGCATCTGAAGGCTCAGGCGCACCAGGCGGACAAAGTCCACCGCCTGGTCCCAGCAGTATTTCAGCCGCCCGCCGAAGGTCAGCTCCTGGGCGCCGAAATACAGGCCGAAGCCGGTGAATTTCTGGCCGGACTGATCCAGGTACTCGCCGCGCTCCATGTGGAAATTCTCCAGACGGAGCTTCTGGCCGTCCCGGCGGATGACCAGGTCGAAGTCGCCGGTCTTGTTGCGGCCCAGCAGCAGGGACACGTCGCTGAAGGTGTAGATGCGCTCCCCGTCGATGGACAGGATGCGGTCGCCCACCTGAAGGCCGGAGGCGGATTCCAGCGGGCATCCGTCGGCGAAGCCGTGGATCACCGGGACGTTGACGGCCTTGACCCCGGCGTAAAGCACCAGAATGATGACAAGGCCCGTGAGGAAGTTCATCAGGGCGCCGGCGGCGAAGATCAGGAGCTTGCGCCAGAAGCCCTGGTTATTCAGGGCAGCGGGGTCGTCGGAGTCCTCCTCCTCCCCCTCCATGGCGCAGAAGCCGCCGATGGGCAGCAGGCGCAGAGCATAGGTGGTATCGCCCCTGGTCTTTTTGAACAGGGCGGGGCCCATGCCGATGGCGAACTCGTTGACCCGCACGCCGCAGGCCTTGGCCGCCAGAAAGTGGCCCAGCTCGTGGACGGCGATGAGCACGCCGAATATCAGGATCGCAGCTAAAATATAGATCATACCATGTCTCCTACCGTTTGCAGTACAGCGGCTCGCGCCTGTCTGTCTGCTTCCAGTATATCCGGAAGGTCCGGGGCATATTTCACCTCCACCCGGGAAAGGGCGGACTCCACCAGGCGGGGAATGTCGTTGAAGCCCACACGCTCCTGCAGAAACAGGGCCACCGCCGCCTCATTGGCACCGTTCATAATGGCGCAGGAGGTGCCGCCGGCTTTGGCGCACTGGCGGGCAATGCGCAGGCAGGGGAAGGCGTCCAGGTCCGGAGCCCGGAACGTCAGGTCCCCGCAGGTCAGCAGGTCCAGGGGCGTATCCGGGCTGGGGGCCCGGTGAGGCCAGGTGAAGGCATAGCGGATGGGGAGCTTCATATCCGGGGTGCCCAGCTGGGCGATCATGGCGCCGTCCCGGTACTCCACCAGGGAATGAACGATGCTCTGGCGGTGGATCACCACGTCCACCTGCTCCACCGGCAGACGGTACAGCCGCATGGCCTCGATGACCTCCAGCCCCTTGTTCATCAGGGTAGCAGAGTCGATGGTGATTTTTGCACCCATGGACCAGTTGGGATGCTTCAGGGCATCGGCGGGAGTGACCCCCTCCAGGTCCCGGAAGCTGCGGCCGAAGAAGGGGCCGCCGGAGCAGGTCAGCAGCAGCCGCCGGACCTCATTCCGGTCCCGGCAGCCCTGGAGACTCTGGAAAATGGCGCTGTGCTCGGAGTCCACGGGGACGATGTCCGCCCCCCAGCGCTCCGCCTGGGCCATGACCAGCTCCCCGGCGCAGACCAGGGTCTCCTTATTGGCCAGGGCGATGCGTTTTTTTTGCCGGATGGCGGCCAGGGTGGGCTCCAGGCCCACGCTGCCCATAACGGCGGTGACCACGGTGTCGGCCTGGGGCAGCTGGGCCGCCAGCAGCAGACCCTCCGGCCCCTCCGCCACCCGGATATCCGTATCCGACAGCCGCAGGCGCAGCTGACGGGCGGCGTCCCGGTCATACAGCACCGCCAGCTGGGGGTGAAACTCCCGGGCCTGCCGCTCCAGCAGGTCCACCTGGCGGTTGGCGGTAAGGGCCGCCACGGTAAGGCCCAGCTCACGGGCCACCTGGAGGGTCTGGCGGCCGATGGAGCCGGTGGAGCCCAGCAGGGAGATGGTTTTTGTCATGGACGCCCTCCCCTTACGCCGCCAGGGCCCGCAGCAGGGCGCACAGCACCGGGGCGGCAAACAGCACGCTGTCGAACCGGTCCAGCACGCCGCCGTGGCCCGGCAGCAGTCGTCCGTAATCCTTGATGCCGTACTGGCGCTTGACGGCGGAGAAGCTCAGATCCCCCAGCTCCCCCAGCACCGCGCCCAGCAGGCCCAGGGCAATGCACAGGGAATAGCTCAGGGCCGCGTGGGTCATGGCCCGGAACACCGCGCAGAAAACGGCCATGCCGGCCATGCCGCCTGCCAAACCGCCCAGGGCACCCTCCACGGTTTTGTGGGGGCTGACCAGGGGGGCCAGCTTATGACGGCCCAGGGCCATGCCGGTGAACAGGGCCAGGGCATCGCTGCAGAAGGCCGCCACCAGGGGCGTCAGCACCAGGAGATAGCCGTTATCCAGGGTGCGCAGGCCATACAGCCCGGAGAAGGCCCAGGGAATGGCAAAGCCCGCCGCGGCCATGGCGCACACGTCGGTAAACGTCAGGGCATGAGGCTTTCCGTAGGTCAGGACCCCGGACAGGGGCAGGGTCAGGGCCGCTGCCAGCAGCAAGCCCTCCAGGGCGGCGCAGCCGGGCCACACCGCCCGGGCCAGCAGCAGCACGCCGCAGGCAATGGAGAAGGGGAATTCCTTGACC
>OLOS01000152.1_pt1 | contig 80071 bp, 76 predicted proteins | sample 1672631 | NCBI WGS metagenome assembly OLOS01 (sample SAMEA3136707, study PRJEB25190) | human gut metagenome | biome: human gut; feature: human-associated habitat; material: faeces | place: Austria | collected 2013
AAGCGACCAGCACGGCCGTCCGTTAATAGCAAAATATCACATTGTTTTGCATATAACGAAAGAAAGCCTCCACATCCAATGCTTTCATCGTCTGCATGCGGAGCAACAATTAATATTTTATCTGTTTTTTGTATATCTAATTCGTTCACACTTCTGGCCTTCCCATCTTATGTATTAAATATTAAATTTTTAATATGTCCCATTTTTCTAAATAGCTTATCTTTATAAGTAAAAAACAGATTCATGACTGAATATATTATATTTGTATCAGGCCTGATAATTATGCCGCAATAAGCGACTTGATTAATTCCTCCTTCCCCACTATATCTTTTTTTATACTCATATTCGCCATCTGCCAGATATAATGTTTTTATTCCCTTTTGTATTAAGTTAACTATGGACTGATAATATAAAATAGTCCCTAAATAATAATGTTTAAGTTCAACGTTATAGGATATATTCTCAAAATAGGCTGTGTTACCTGTAATACTTAAAAAATTAATTGCTTCAATCTTTCCGTCAATTATAAATAAATCTGCATCTGTCACATAATATGTTTGTATATATTCTTTGGGTGTCATTTTATAGTTTGTTTCATGAGTTTTTTTCTTAAAGTCAAAATATTGAGCTACAATTTCTTTTGAAATATCTGGTGTAGAAATATGCTCAACTCTGCACATATAATCTTTTTCCACACGATTGAGATATCTCTTAGGATTTCTTCGAGAATTTTTACTCAGACTCATCAGGAACTCCTCTTCGGTCTGGGGAAGAGTCATTTTCCAGTGATTTGTTAAGGTCAGGCCTTTAGCATAATTAATTGAGTAATCTATTCTTATTTTGTATACAATTGGGAAATGACCAAACACAAAATCTATAATCTGTTCTAATTCATATTTTTTGGTTTCAGTCAACCAAACACCTATATAACATAAATTGCCGTCAATATGTAGTGGTACATAATAGTGGGTGCTATCTTCCCTCATTACTTCTAATACAAAATTATTTTTTTTAAATCTTAGGTCGAAACGATTGTATATAAAGTTGGGTTCCACTTCACATATATATTTTTTAATTTCTTCTTGGTCATCAATCTTTCGCAAAGAACATTGATATTTAGAGGCAACAATAGTATTTGCTTTTGAAATTAAGTCATGTTTTACTTCTTGCAAGTCAAAATATGGGACATCAGCTTTACCTATAGTTCCATTAATAAAGTTTAGATACTGAATATAGCCAAATGGCTGACATTCCCGAAGCAAATCGTACTCCATTAAATCATTAATATGCCTATTTAGCATTTCTGTCCGAATGACTATATTTTTTAATTGTCCAATTTTATTCTCAAGTTGAATAAATTCAGGTAATTTTTTAATTTGTGCCCTGCTTTGTTCAGGAAATGAATCTAAAAATCCGGTTAAGACTTGGCTGATAAGTTCAGGAGTTACAGGAAACTCGCGTTTTTCTGTTTCCAGATAATCGAAACTATTTTCAAGGTCGAGGTGTGAATTGTTGTATAATGCATACTGGCATTCATTAAAGAATCCCTCATATTCTAATGCAGAAGAGCGATTGTTCTCACATTCCATATATTTTTTTAGATAAAATTTTTGGATATCATCCTTGGCAACATAGGAAATATATAATTCATTTGGAGTTTTAACTTTAAATCCATCACAAAACCATTTAAAATTACTTTCGATAATATCTATATGTTGAACCTCTATTCCTAATTGCTTACATATACTATAAATCATAATGACTCCTATCCCTTGATAATGGCAATTGGACAAGTTTTTGCAATAGGCTTGGCCAGATTATATTTTTGCATCTCTTCGGTAATCAGATATGGATTCTTAAATGCGTTTCTATTCTGCTCTGCAAGATTCCCCTCGCCAGCTCTAAAAAGACAAATATTCCTATTGTTTAAATCCTGTTCTGTTCCCTGCTCTGTATATGCTTTTTTTGCAATATGTTTATCTTGAATTCTTCCAGTTCCATGATTTGTAGAAAAATACGCTTCATTATTTCTCGCATTCTCCAGTATATAAGAATAGCTCCCCATGGCACCTGGTAAAATACAATATTTATCTTCTCCTATATTCTGTACACCATTTCTATGAACTATCTTTATTTCGCCATTATGCATTTCTACAGAAACACTGTCATGTGAATGACTACCTATGGTTTCAATATTAATATTCTGAAATTTTACCCAATTATTTAAAATTTCGTCTCTATTCATCTCACCAAATAGCGAAGAAATATTATGGGCGAATAGCAAGCTTTTCCCTACAACCGAATCAGCGTCAATATATTGATAGTCATCAGAGTGCTTAAAGAATTTATCTAATTCTTTTTTATGAATTTTATAAGAAAGTCCAATACGATGATAATAGAGCTTTCGATATAACTTAAATAATGCAATACGAATTTTACTTTTAACCGTTCCGGAACTATTTGCTGTCATTTCAAATAAGTCAGAATAAAGATTAAATATTAAATCTCCAACGGCTATGGAATCCGAATGGAGCATAAAAAAGAAACGGCCCGTGTTAAATAATTCATTCTTGGAATAATTTTCAACAATTTCATGTATCTCAAAAAAATGATTTCCACCACCCAATGTACATAAAGTATCAGATGCCTTTTTCAAAATCCAGCCGCTTATTATTTTTTTTGCTTGGCTTATCATTTCTTCTTTAGTGGCAAATCCAAGAAAATCATACAAGAACTTCCTATCATTATAATCAGCCAGCAGACGCGACTCAAACATCTGCATCACATCTCCTTGGGTATAGCGTATTTGATGATGTCTGTTTTTTAAAAATTCCGCATATTTTTTGAAACTTTCAACTAGTTTATCCCTATTACTCTCATTTACTTTTCCGAAAGTAAAACCACAATTTTCGACTCCCAGGCAGGATAGATAAATTTGATTTCTACTGCTGATTAAAGTGCCATTTGCCATTTTAGAATTTCTCTTTAAGTGCACATCTGGGTATATGAACATATCACAATCTGAATGCTCGCAAAAAGCGGAAATTAACTCCGCTGAACCATCATCCGGTATATATTCTTGATCCACAAAATACTTTATACCCACTTTAACAGTTCCTCCTTTGCGTCGCTGAGTTTCCCTTCTGGAATATAGAAATTACAAATATCCAACTCATTTCTGCAGTTAGACTCTTTAAATACTAAATTATGATAAAATCTCCAGGGTGAGATTACGGCATTTATCTGATTAATTTCCGGTGCCCCATTCATATATAGTATCCATGATGTCATATCACCATGGTATCTTTCCATTTTCATAGCTTGCGTTTTTTTGATTTTAATCAAATTATATACAGCATCCACTTTGACGGCTCCGGCATCTGTCTTATTAGGAAGTATTTCTTTAAAGTCCCTGCCACTGTACAGCATTTTATATTTCGTTTCCAAATGGGGGTCTACACGCATTGCTAGGTTAAAATTTAATGCATTTGTTCCATCAAACAATACTATATTATCTGCAAGTATTTCACCATCATTTTCACACAGCAGAGAAGCCAATGTGCTTTTCCCTACACCATCAAGTCCTGTTAGTAAAATATTTTTCCTATGAATATGAATACAACTTCCATGAATACAAAAGAAGCCATAGCAAGATGCATATACAGAAAAAAGTGGTATTAAAAAATTCAAACTGAAGTTTCTGCTATAATTATTATATCTCATGAGTTCATCTGCCCCTAAAAACGTGTGATATATTTTCTTCAGCCAGGAGATTCCCCCTTTTTCCTCTTGTCTCGTGAGCCTTATTCTACTCTCCGATAGTTGGAAATGAATACCCATTCCATTTAAAAAATTTTTTTCCCCATAGAGTTTTCTGGACAAGAAAAACTCTTCATTTGTATATTCCTGCAAAATTTTGATAATATTCGTATTGTATAATTCGATGGATTTATCCATCGGCGTCACATTTTCTTGCTTTTCTAATTTAATCAGATAATTTTTAAATTGACGAATTAAAAAATCACCTGAACCACCTTTGTCAATACAAAATTTACATTTTCCTATCAAAGGAAATACAAAATATGCATTTATCATCTAAACCTCCATATCATTAAACGGTTTTATTATTCACTTCAAATCTCAATCATTATATTCGGTTTAAAATATATGCTGCAATAAATAGTTGTTTGCAAACATTGTATCGATTGCAAACCAATTGGTTTTATACTGTAGAACAATTCCTGCTAATATTGTTATGAAGCAAAATCCGGCCACCGATAGATTAGATAAAGAGTATGGCTTCGTTTTGCCGATTCTGTTGCTTACTACAATATATGACATAATAAGAATAGGTCTAAAAAATCTACCAAAATTCGAATTAAACAGTAAAAATGGTAATATGAAAACAGCAGTGTTGATAATTCTTAGTGTAAATATATCTATTTCTGATTTCTCTTTACTTCTAGAAATAATCCAATAAATCATCATAAAAAACACCGCGTACATTCCAAGGAAACACAGTCCTACTATAATAGAGCTATAATTATCCTGGTATAGGTAATACACAAATTTGTCAGCCGCATACCTCATTCCTATAAAGTTGAGAATTGGAACCACACCGGAAAAAAACAACATTTCCATTCCAATAATACCAATATTTTTCACTGTTGAATTCTTAATAAGAATTTTATAAACTAACGGGAATAGAAGATATATAAATGAAGATGTATGGAATCCCGTTGCCAATACTAAAACAATATAGTACAGCTTTTTTTTGCTTTCCAACATAAAGTGAAACGCCAAAAGGACAAAACTCGATGCCCAAAAAAATCGACACTGTGCAATATTATCGGCCCACAAAAATGCATAATATAATATCATTACCAAACATGGCTTTCTACTATATTTCCAAATCACATTTTCGATAATCAAAATTGCAACTGTTGCCCAAAAAGCACGATACCACATGTAATCGATGCCCATTTTCAAAAAAAATCTGATAAATATATCGGCAAGCCATTCAGTAGCCACACCTCCATCATGATATATAAGCTCGTTTGTCTTATAATCCATTCCGCCGCAATTGAATGCTTGTATTATCCAAAGCCATAAACATTGGAATATAAATATTAAATGCGATTTCTTCTTTACCAATCCGAGTAATATTAGGATAAGGGTTATTGTTATTCCCAATGCAATCAATTACATAAATCTCCTCTTGAGTTTTATTTTTAAATTTTTGAATCTTATCTTAAAATAGTGTAAATTCACATTTTTAACTTTAACAATATCATCCTTGATTCCAATATCCTCCTTGTTAATTTCAATCAACGCAAATTCATTAGGAATTATTTTGAAAATTAAAGAATCTAAAGAGACATTCACCTTCATGTTTCTTTTCTGCAAATGAATATACATATATTCTTCTGCAAACCATTTATTGGTAACTTTTATTTGTCTAAATAACTTACCATTGTTCCAGACATAGTAGTTTTTACTCTTCCTCTCAATCCCTTCATTGGTTATTCTACGAAAATCTGATGATTTAGTATAAATATCTGCTATCATTGCATTTTCCCATATTTCTATGCCCTGCTGCCGGCATATAGTGTTAATATTGATTTTATCCAAAAAATCCTCATCAAAATTATAGGAATCTTGGGATTGCAACACGGTCTTGTAGTACTCTTGCCCGTTTATTGGAGTCATGAACAACCGATTTATCTTAGGTGAATTTTTCATGAGTGTCATATGACCTTGAGTGAATAACTTGTCATATATAAGTATCTCATCAGTTATAAATTCTTTTAAATTGCCCAAAATAACATCTACGTCACAATATCCCCAATAATCATAGTCTACATTGTATTCTTCAAAGAGATAACCATACATAGGCTTCATATCACAAAGCTTATATGGCCGCTTTAGGATAATCGGAAAATCAAATTTTTCTTGTATACTCTTTTTGATTTCTTCAAAAGTTGTATGAACTACCTTAACATTATCTGGATAAAAATATTTGTCATAATCATCTGTAAATAAGGTCCAATGAAAATCGGGATTTTTTGCACACGAGTTTAAATATAATTGCATATAATTGGGAAATTTACCAAAATACGGTATTATAAAATTCACCTTTTTTTTCATTAATTTCTTAGCCTTCCATATATAGTAAGCAATCGTACTACACCACCAATTCCCACGATTTTTGCCATGTGTCTAATTATCCGAACATCTTTACTATTTCGCTTTTCGAGCAGATATCGATTTTCTATTATTTCGGATTTATAATTTTTATAATATTTTGGCGCATACCATAACATTGTACGATAAATGTAGGCAGCAAAGCTTAATATAACTGCTTCTTCTCTGGTATTGACTACAGACGCTTCCTTAAAATTGTTTATTATCCCAAGCAGATCTAAAAAATGTTTTTCTGATGTACTAGCGGTTATACTACCACTTCTGTTTTGTCTATAATAGTAATAACTACCGTTGTAAGCACCAAATGATTTTGCATTCAAATATAGTGCAAGTGACCACTCATAATCCTCTGATAGTTGGTTAACTTTAAAAAATATATCATATTCTTCCAGTAGTTTTTTTTTAATCATCTTCGACCATGCGCTTGCTGGATACATAGTTCTATTTGATAAATATGAGAGTACTGAATGCTTATCCTTTTTTAACTCGGAAATGTCCATTGGGTCATCATAATCTTTTAAGATATCACCAGAAAATTTTTTTCTTGCTTGTAGGAATAGAATGTCTGGTTCCTCTTGCTCTATGCATGTGGATACAATTTTTTCAAGACTATTGCTTTCAATATAATCGTCAGAATCTACAAATAAAATATATTTACCTTTAGCAAGCTTTAATCCATAATTACGAGCATCAGATAAGCCACCATTTTTTTTATGGCAAGACCGGACATTCTTATGTTTAGCAGCGAAAGCATCACATATTTCGCCGCATGAATCTGGAGACCCATCGTCAACTAATATAACTTCATATTGGTCATTTGGAAGACCTTGTGACAGCAAACTATGTACGCACTCATCCAGATAACCTTCTACTTTATATACCGGAACAATAATACTTACGTAATTTTGCATTTCTGTCTCCTTGTCTTAATATTTAATAAATATTCAGAATTCATCCATGGCGCCGTATATTTTTTCCATTTTTCTTTTTACATGCTCTATGCTAAATATTTGTATTTTTTTCTTATTATATAATCCCATCTCCTTAAAATTCATATTTTGTACGGATAAAAGTGCTTTTTTGCATCCAAACACATCATTTGGCATAAACATTACTCCACCCTTTTTTTCATCAACTAAATCAACATTCCCCCGTATTTTACTACATACTATTGGTTTTCCGCTTGCCATTGCTTCCATCAACGCTACAGACAATCCCTCCTGATAGGAGGGAAGTACAAACACATCTGCTGATTGGCACAATTCCGAAATATCCGTTCGGAATCCTATAAGCTTTACCCTGTCATCAATTTTCAAATCATATATCAGTTTTTCCAGTTCTTTCTTCAATGCTCCTTGCCCTGCAATGGTGAGATAAACGTCTTTTATTTCTGCCATAGCACGAATTAGATTCTCATGGTTCTTCCTTTTTATCAATTCGCCAACAGATAAAAGCCACAGCTTGTTATCTGGAATAGCGAGTTCCCTCCTCTTATAGCTGGGATTTACAGATATTTCTCCAAATTTCCCCAAATCAATCCCTATACCCGGTATATACTGTATTTTTTTAGCTTTCATTTTTTTTAAAGCTAAGATATAATCTTCTCGATTGATACAGATTAATATATCCGTCATATAAGAACATAACTTTTCTATAGGATAATAAACTAGCCAGTTCTTTAGTGGGGCGCCCTTATAAAAATGAAATCCGTGTGCTGTATAGATTACCTTTACTTGCTTCAGTCTTCCTGTCATACGGCCGATAACACCACCTATTGGTGAATGGCAATGTATAAATTCATACTTGTTTTTTTCCAACAAATATTCTATTTGCCAAAACGCTTTTATATTTTCCCAAACATTTATGATGTCCCTTGCAAAATCAATTTGATAGCAGTAAACACCCATTTTTTTCAAATTCCTTTCCAGCTCTTTTACTTTCTCATCGGAGCAGGTATTCCCAATCTTAAAATTACAGGCTACATCTACAACATATCCCATTTCCTGAAGGAGCCTGATATTAGGCATATTAAATTGGTCAATCATGGAAGCTACGGAGGTCAATATAAGGACACGTTTCATTTCTTATTTTCCACTCCTTCTGTTAATTTAATGGATTCCCAGAGGGTGTATACCCTATAGTCTTTCTTGTACTCGCTCATCTCCATCTCATATGCAAAATCTCCAAATGCTTTTTCTACAAGATCCCCAATATTTCCAGGTATCCTTCCCATTAATTTTATTAACTGATTAGTGAAGGGGATCATGAAAATCTTATGTTTCTTTACCTTCGCTATCATTTGCACTAAATCACTCGTATTCGTATATTCCATATTCTGAGGGAAAAAGACGCCGGATTCATTATTATCTATCAAAAGCTTTACAATTTGAGACAGATTATCGATATAGAGCATGGAGCGTGTGTTTTTGACAACAGGAAAAGCTATAAGTTTTCCTGCCAGTTTTGCTAGTTCTGGGTAATTACCCTTACTGTTTTTACCATATATCATCGGCGGACGTAAGATTACAACTTTGAAATCCCCGTTCTCTATAGCTTGAATTTTCTGCTCAGCTTGCCATTTGCTGTCTCCATAGAAATTCAATGGTTTGGGAATCGTATTACTCGTGATTAATTTTTCTTTACATCCGCTGTAGACAATTATAGAGGACATAAAGATAAACTGTTTTATTCCTGAACTCTTTGATTTTTTAGCAACTTCTACCGCCAAATCCGTATTCACTCTGTAATAGAGCTGCTTTTGTTCTTCTGTCACCTTTCCAACATCAGCATGAGCAATACCTGCCACATGGTAAACTACATCATGTGCGGAAAAATCATACCTATGCCAGCTTGCATCTGTCACATCTAGCGTGGAGATTCGGTATATTTCTTTGCCTTGCCGTTCATTCTCTGCTTTCAACCATCTTTCGACAGACATACCTATGTAGGAGTTAGCTCCAGTGATAAGGATGCTCTTATACTCTCGGCTTTCAGCTTTTCCCTTTAGCAATACCTTCGCTCCCGCTGGTTGATTTGCAATTTCACTCATATTATCATCGAAATCGTTCTCTGAAACATTACCATTTAAAAAATTATCTTGTAGCATGACTCTCCTCTTAGCGTTTATATAAACAGTGTATATAGCGCTCACCAAAGCAGCACCACCGATAATTCCTTTACATCTGTTATTTTTTATATTTTCTTTTTTAGATTTTTTGTTATACTTAAAATACTTGATAATCCTTCCTGACACAGTAACTACGGTAGTGGCAGATGCTATAAATATGATAAAGCCTGTCACGATTCCTACTCTAATACATTCTGACGACATTATTGACGAAGCACACTTTTTCTTCGTATGCAAGTCTTCGGTACCGCCTTCTACCACTCCGTTATGATTTAAGACTGAGCTGATAGTGCCTAGAAAACATCGAGCATCCATCCAAAACCCCATTTTTTCCACATACTCACCATCTAGCCTCGCCTTGTCTGTAATTTCCAGTTCGTCCCGTCCATTTATCTGTGCCCAGCCAGTAATTCCAGGTTTTACACTGTTGGCATTATACTTGTCCCGTTCTTGTATTAGATTGTCCTGGTTCCACAAAGCAGGACGCGGCCCGACCAGCGACAGATTATTGGTAAACAGACATTGGTAAATTTGAGGAAGTTCATCGATAGAATAACGACGCATAAAGCGACCGGTCCTGGTTATGAATACTTCTGAATTAGAAAGTAGATGTGTCGGTACATCCTTAGGCGTGTTTGTCTGCATGGTACGGAATTTCCATATATCAAAGTATGTCTTGTCTTTTCCAACGCGCTTCTGCTTAAATAGAACTGGGCCTGGAGAATCCAGCTTTATTGCTATAGCAAATAGCAGCATAAAGGGTGCAAGAACTATACATACCGGGAGACATACCATAACGTCAAAAAAGCGTTTAACCGGTAGGTATCTTTTCTGCTTTGCATTCATTTCATATGAGCTTTGTTCATTTTTCATTATCTATGTCCACCATTAGAATTTTGAAATCTATCTTTATATTTAACCAACTATAGTTTACATATTTAGAATAAAAATTCGTCTTTCTTCAAGTTCATTTCCTCTAATAAGCAATACTGGTATTGCTTATTCCTATTTTTCCCTTTGGAGTCTTAAACAACCGTATAAATATATTTATAAGAAAACAATTAGATTTTTTCCAATCTGTTTTTATAACTGCACATAAAACGCCAAAGAAGAGAAACAAATAATATAAAGAATATTGCTAAATGCTAAATATGTACTACGAGTGTTATTATTTGTTACATATTCCCATTAAATTTTTCAACTCATTTCATCCGGGTGATATGTCGGGATAATTTTTTTGACTTCATTTTTGATGGATGTTTTATCCAAATCCATATTAGCAATTATGTTAAGATGTTTTAATTGGTTGTCAAACTCATCATCATCAAACTCAATAGGCTTTCCAATATGTATCAGCTTGTTAGGAGTATTCTGCAGCCCCTCTTCCCCCATTAGTATTTCTTCATATAATTTTTCGCCTGGCCTTAATCCTGTAAATTCAATAGCAATATCTACCCCTGGCTCATAGCCAGACAACCGAATCAGATTTTTTGCCATATCAAGTATTCTTACAGGTTCGCCCATGTCCAGAATAAAAATTTCTCCCCCCTTGGCATACGCTCCTGCCTGTAACACCAAAGATACAGCTTCCGGTATCGTCATAAAATACCGTATAATGTTAGGATGTGTCACCGTCACCGGTCCGCCTACCGCTATCTGTTTTTTAAAAAGAGGGATAACTGAACCATTGCTTCCTAACACATTTCCAAAACGTACGGCCACAAAATCCGTCGTATATCTCCGGTTCATCATTTGTGCCACCATCTCGCACATCCGTTTCGATGCTCCCATAATGTTGGTTGGATTAACCGCCTTATCCGTTGATATCAACACAAACCGTTCTGTTCCGTATTTTCCTGCCGCCGTCGCAGTCTTGTATGTTCCAAACACATTATTTTTTATTGCTTCATTTGGACTTGTTTCCATCAGAGGCACATGTTTGTGAGCGGCTGCATGATATACAATATTGGGCCTATATTGTTCAAATATCGATTCAATTCGATGCGTGTTTCTCACAGACCCAATCAGTACCTCTAGATTTAATTCGGGATGACTACGTTGAAGCTCCATCTGCAAGTCATATGCATTATTCTCATAAACATCGAGTACAATTAGCTGCTTTGGTTGATGTGTAGCTATCTGACGGCACAGTTCACTTCCTATGGTTCCTCCTCCGCCTGTAACTAAAATCACCTTTTCCTTCACGTAGCCCAGTATCTCGTTCGGATTTACATGAATAGGCTCTCGACCCAATAGGTCCTCAATTTCTACCTCACGAAGTTTTGATATACTTACCTCCCCATTCAGAAGCTGGTAGATTCCTGGTAGTATCTTTAAACTGCATGCAGTTTTCCTGCAAATTTCAATAATATCCTTCTTCTCCTTTGCTGATGCAGAAGGCATGGCAATATAAATTTCATCAACTTGGTATTTTTCAACCAAGTAAGGAATTTCTTCCCGGCTTCCAGCTATGGGAACCCCGTTCAGGAATTTTCCAACCTTATTTCTATCGTCATCTACAAAACAGACTGCACATCCCTGTACCCACTGGCTTGACATCAGTTCCCTCATTATTATAGAGCCAGAACTACCGGCTCCCACAATCATAATCCTTCTTTTTTCTTTGTCTGCACGGTTCACAAATATCGTCAAAAAAATCCGATAGGACAAACGCACCAGAATTTCTCCACCGCTTAAGGCAACAAAGGAAATTAAAAAATAGCTTCTTGGAACCTGATATTGCAACATCGACATTCCAGCAATCTGTATAAGCGAAATTAGTCCGCAAGCTCCGACAATATACATCACTTCTCGTATCCCAGCTACACTCCACATGATGGAGTACATACGAAACAGAAAGAAAATAATTAAAGTAATCACAATAAAAAAAGGTAACGAATTCCTAACTGCATTGAAGTACTCCCCAGGAATTTTGCTAATGTTCATATCAAATCGAACAAACAATCCAAGAAACGCCGAAATGCAAATCATTAAAATATCAATTCCCATCAAAATAAGCATACGAACACGTTTATTCTGAGGAAAATACTTCTGTAACACCTTATTCATTACTTTTAACCTCTGTATTGTTACTTCCCATAATGCCTCTTATACCAACCGAAAAGGCACGTCAAATCAATTACTTCCTATAATGTCCCTTATACCAACAAAAAGTCAGGCCCTTCCGGGCCTGACCCACTTAGCAATAATGATTAGAATTTTACCTTACCAATCCACAACCTTATTAACAATCAATCTCTGCTCCGTACTGCTTTTCCTCAAATATATCCTTGTAGTTTCAATATTTTCATGTCCCATAAGGTCTGCCAGCAATGCAATATCATTAAAACGGTTAAGAAATGTTTTGGCAAATAGATGGCGGAAGGAATGGGGGTAAACAACTACAGGATTGATGTTATACCGAACAGCAAAGTTTTTTAACTGGATTGCTATACCACGGGTCGTAATTAAATTCCCCTGCCGGTTAAGAAAAATAAATCCACTGTTCCGATTAAGCCCTTTTAGCCACTCCTGTGCCTCCTGCTGCAGGGAATCAGGAATGTATAGGCGCCTTAGCTTTCCGCCTTTGGAATATAAATCCAGATAACCAATGTTGATATGTTCAACTTTGATCTGAAGCAGTTCACTTATTCTTGCTCCGGTAGCAGCTAGAAAACGTATAACAAAATACCAGAGCATTTCATCATCACTTTTTAAACAATTTTTAAAGTAAATATAATCTGCCTCACTTATGACATTTTCTAAAAAATTCTTATGTTGTATTTTGACTGGTGGAATTTTCATGTTAACCTTATTAATGCTTTCCAGATAACAGTTAATAGCCCTTATACGTAGATTAACTGTTTCTGGTTTATATGTTTCGATTAACCACAGTTTATACTGTTTTAGATTTTTTCGGGTCACAGTGTTATAATTTTTCAGATATTGCTTTAGGGCAAAGGAATAAGATGTGATGGTGTTGGTGGATAGATTGTGATTCTTCAGATACTCTTCAAATTCTTCTAACATGGCATAAGCCCCCTTTCGACATTGATTGTATCAGACAGTTGGAAGTAATTTAAGGTGGGGGATTGGTTGATTCTTTTTTTCGGATATGTTATGATAAAACGCAGTGAATCAATAAAGGAGAGAAGCTATGGATAATCAGAACTATGAACAGGAAATTGATTTGAAAGATTTGATGTTTGCTGTTTTGCATAAATGGCGTGGAATTATTTTAACTGCGGTTATATTGGGAGTTTTGCTGGGCGGATATAAGTTGGGTACCGGTTTAATGAATAAGGGGACTGGCGAAAGCGTTCAGGACACAGAGGAAACCTATGCCGAGAATCAGGATATATATGAGAGGACCCAGGCGCTGTATGAATTGGAGATAGAGGACCTGAAAGAGAAGGTTAAAGCCCAGGAAACATATCTTACCAATTCAATATTAATGCGGATTAGCCCATATAATAAGTATACTGCTTCTGCGGAAGTATTTGTAAAGCTAAATGTTCTGGATAATCAAGGTGGTGTTTATCTATTGCAGTCGGATCCGGCAGACGGCATTATTAAAGCCTATGAGGGCATTGTAAAGAGGGCAGATGGATTAGATGGGATAGCGGGGAAGAAGATTGATAATCAATATATACGTGAATTGATTAAAACAAATGTGGACTATGAAGGAAATGCTCTAACTATCTCAGTTTCATATTCAGATGAGGCAGGTGCAGGGGAAATATTGGATGCCCTTTTAGATAACATTGAGAGTAAAACTTTTGGGATACAGGAAAAACTAGAAAAGCATGATTTAATTGTTATGGATAAGGTAGTGGGGGTCACAGCGGATCAGGATTTGGTTGAATTTCAGCAGAGTAACACAAATTCTTTTGCTACCTTGCAGAAAAATCTGGCGGATAAAGAAAAAGCGCTTGAAGAACTGAATGAGCCATCCCAGCCATCAACCTTATCATCTGTCTCCAGCCTTAAGAGTGGAATCAAGTACGGAATTTTGGGTGGAGTACTGGGAGCCTTTCTGTCCATATTCTGCATATGCGTTGTATTTTTAATGAGTGACAGACTGAACTCTGAAAAGGAACTTAAGAACCGTTTTGGACTCAGGATACTTGGAGTTTTTTCACAGGTTCCCCCAAAACGTGTATTTGCCGATGTGGATGGATGGCTTAACCGGATGGAGGGGAAGCGATTGCGTCATCCGGCTGAAGTTTATGAAATTATGGCTGTCAATGTCAGGAACTATATGCAGACAGGGAAAAAAATATTGATTCTTGGCTCTGCATCCAATGAGAAAATGTCGGAGATTGCAGAAGAACTGAAAAAAAGAGTGGATGGAATCGAAATTCAAATAGGACAGAATATGGAACATTATGCTGAGACATTGAGTCTTCTTCCGGAAGCCGGTCAGATTATTTTGGTGGAAGAGAGGGGTAAGGCTAAGTTTGAAGAAATCCAAAGCCAGGTTGAGGTAATAAAAAGTCTGGATAAAGATATTATGGGCTGTATTGTTCTATAAACTGTATTTTTGTAAGATAACAGAAAAGCTGGAAGATTAGGCTTGTTCATCCTGCTTTTGTTAGAGCAGTCACAGGATGTGAGATACATTATCAGTGTTGGATACAAATTCAATATAAAAGACACTGCCATTGGGGCATATCAGTATGTATGAACCCAATGGCAGTGTCTTTTTCTTTCAAAATTTATTAAACGCTACTGTATAACCCGATAACTCCCTCTATCCGGCGCTGCGGTATCCCACTCCGGCATCCAAGCCCCATCGCTTCCAACCCAATAATACATCTCAATCGCATTGGACTTCACATAGCAGTCAGATTCCATATATCCATTATAATTAAAATAATACCACTTATCATTAATGATTCTCCAGCAGTCTGTTGCATAAGTTCCATCCCCATACTTAAACTTCCAGCCAGAGTAAGCTTTTTCCCATGTACCATTTCCACGGGACCATGCATCTTCACGGGTCAGGACCTTGGCATCGGAGTCGGCGGACCAACCGCTGGATTCTGTTGTATAGGTGCCGAGTGCGCGTACATTAAATGTATAACTGCCTTCTGTATTGATATAAGAACTGAAATCATGAGAACAGGCTGTCTCTGTTGCTATGGCCAGCAGGCGGTTATTTTTATACAGTTTCACCTCATACTTTTCTGAACCCTCAACTTCGTCCCACACAGCAGTATCGCCGCTCCAGCTTGTAGCTGTACTCACAGGCAGATTACCGGATATTTCAGGAAGGTAAACCTGCAGGATTAGTGAGCTTCCGTCTGATTCAATGTGGGATTCTTTATATTGTATACCCAGACCGGACAGGGTAAAACTATTTTTCTTAATGTCAGAGAAGCGGTAGCCGTCTTGCGCAGATAATTCAACCTCAGCCTCAGGGCGCTCGCCGAAAATCCAGGTATCATCGTCTTTGAGATATACCGTCCCCTCAACCTTATACTGGCTGCTGCTGGAATTGGCATAGATGTTGCCTACAATATCGCCGCCCTTGGGGGACTTATCCCAGGAAAAGGATAGGGATACGGAAGTGATGGATTTTTCCTGAGCAGAGGCGCTGATAAAACCACCAACGGTCAGACATGCTGCTAAAATGGGAATTGCGAATACTTTTTTTAACATAGAATTACTCCTTTCCATAGGAATTGAACTAATGGATGAAAGTTTAGTTATCATTTTTATTGTAACGTATAACCACGAAAATGTCTAATGTTTGCAGAAAGAAATACCTAAAATGAAATACTAGAAATGATGAATCACCAAAAATAATGGAACACTGAAAATAGGGATATCCAACATAAAAAGTAAATGAAAACAAAGTCAACATGTAAATATTAAAAAATCATTACAGAAAACGGTCTAATTTCCTGCTCAAAATTAAGATTACATAATAACCCACATATACTATAATAGATTAATAGGTATGCCTATGACAGTAGCGTTATTATGTAATAAAAGAATGTAAGCGATGTCTTAATATAGAATATAGAAAGAATGGACAAAACACATAATAAACGAGGCGTAAGATGATAAAGGCGTATAAACAGAAAGATATAAAGTCATAGAGATAAAAGACATAGGCAGATAAAGGTATAGGGAGACCAAAATATAGTAGTATGAATTCAAAGAGACGCAAATGCGCAAGGGGAGAAAAACAATCGTAGACAAAAGCATAGGGGAGTAAAAGCATATTGATTTTTTGTGGGGTGGATATAGGGGCGAAAAACATAGGGACGAAAAAGCATGGAGAGACAAATAGACAGGGAACAAGAGCATAAAAATACAAAAGTATAAAAGTACAAAAGCATAAAGGAATAACGTATAGCAATTAAGACTTGAAATTGTATCTACAATATGGAGTAACCATATAGTAAAAAATCTAGAAAGATGGCTTTGCCCTTCGTAACTATCAACTTATCTTATTTCAGCTTTTTGAGTTTACATAAACATTGAAACGGTCTCCTAAATTTTCCGTACATCTCCCCTCCTCACCACCAAAAAACTGCTCTAATATAATAATCCTCTCCCATATACCCACCTCCGCCCACAAAAAACTCCACTCCCTAGTAAAAAGAAACATATATCAATATCCGATTGGCCATATCCATACCCCCACCCAGTTTTCAACAAAAAGAATATCCACCAAAAGCCAGTCAATAATCTAGTGGAAGGCACAGACAAAACAATACTGGAATACATTCCAATATATGGCCATTTCCCTATTCCATAATGAAAAAACAAACCAATAGCAATGGCAGCCCTGCCTTCTCTACCACCGCCCTATCGAACCAACATACTACACAGAAATCAAATAAAAGGAGGATAACATATGGGACACCTGACCACCCGCGACGCCTACAAAAACCTGAGTGACCGCATCAACTGGTTTACCCAGGGCGCACCGGCGTCGGAGACGTTATATAAGATTTTACAGGTACTGTATTCGGAGAAGGAGGCCAAGTGGGTTGCGTTGCTTCCCGTGCGTCCGTTTACCGTGAAAAAGGCTGCAAAGATATGGCAGACATCTGAGTATAAGGCAGAGCGACTTCTGGACCATCTCTGTGAAAAGGCCCTGCTGGTGGACTCCTGGCACAATGGGGTCCGTCAGTTCGTGATGCCGCCGCCAATGGCTGGATTCATTGAATTCGCCTTGATGAGGACCAGGGGAGACATTGACCAGAAATACCTGAGTGAGTTGTACTACCAATACATGAATGTGGAGGAGGATTTCATCAAGGACCTGTTTTATGCCACGGAGACAAAGCTGGGGCGTGTATTTGTCCAGGAGCCGGTCCTTACCAATGATAAAATGAATCACATCCTGGATTATGAGCGGGCCACCCATATTGTGGAGGAGGCGGAGTATATCGGACTTGGTTTATGTTATTGCCGCCATAAGATGTCCCATGCAGGCCATCCCTGTGAGATTGACGCGCCGTGGGATGTGTGCCTGACGTTTGACAATGTGGCCCGTTCCCTGGCAGAGCATGGGGATTATGCGCGGCTTATCTCCAAGGAAGAGGCCCTGGATGCCCTGGAGCGCTCCTATGCCAGCAATCTGGTGCAGATTGGGGAAAATGTCAGGGAACATCCGGCGTTTATCTGTAACTGCTGTGGCTGCTGCTGTGAAGCCCTGCAGGCGGCCCGGCATTTCAGCCCCATGCAGCCCGTTGCCACAACCAACTATATACCGGACATTTCGGAGGGGATATGCGTGGGATGTGGGAAATGCGCCAGGGTCTGCCCGGTACTGGCCATTTCCATAAAAGAGGACGGAAATGGGAAAAGGATTCCTGCTTTGGACCGGGACATCTGCCTGGGCTGCGGCGTGTGCGCCAGGAATTGCAGTGTCAAGGCGATTGAACTTAAAAAACGGCCGGAACAGATTATAACCCCGGTAAACAGTACGCACCGGTTCGTGCTCCAGGCAATCGAAAAGGGGACCTTGCAGAACCTGATTTTTGATAACCAGGCATTTGCCAACCACAGGGCCATGGCAGCTGTGTTCGGAGCCATCCTGGACCTGCCTCCTATTAAGCAGGCCATGGCAAGTAAGCAGTTTAAGTCCATTTACCTGGACAGGCTGCTGTCCATGCACAAGGAGAGGGGAAAATGATTGTCAGTGTGAGCCGCAGAACCGATATACCGGCATTTTACCCGGATTGGTTTTTCCGGCGTCTGGAGGAAAAGTATGTTTATGTGAGAAATCCCATGAATCCCAGGCAGGTCAGCGAACTGCGGCTGGACCTGGATTCAGTGGACTGCTTTGTGTTCTGGACCAAGAATCCGGGGCCTATGATGGACCGGCTAGCCATGCTGGATGATATGGGGTATCCATATTATTTCCAGTTTACACTTACTGCTTACGGAACGGATTTGGAACCGGGGGTCCCGGATAAGGATGAGATGATAAAGGTGTTCCGTAGGCTGTCCCGGCGTATAGGGCAGGAGCGTGTTGTGTGGCGTTATGACCCTGTTTTGCTTGGCGGAAACTATACAATACAGTACCATATGGAGTGGTTTGAGAAAATGTGCAGGGCTCTCTGTGGATATACCGGGTCCTGCGTGATCAGTTTTCTCGACATGTATTCCAGGATAAAAAAGAATATGGAATATCTGGGGGTTTTACCTCTGGGACAGGGGGATATCTGCCTTCTGGCATCTGTTTTAGGACCGGTTGCAGCCAGGTATGGCATTAAAATCAGCACCTGTTCAGAGGAAATGAATCTGGAAGAATATGGAATACAAAACGGAAAGTGCATTGATGACCGCCTTATCACATCGATTACGGGGCATCAGCTGGATGTAAAAAAGGATGATACACAAAGGGCTTCATGCGGTTGTGTGAAGAGCGTGGATATTGGAACGTACCATACCTGCGCACATTTTTGCAGGTACTGCTATGCGAACCTGAGCCCGCGTCAGGTGGAGGAGAACAGGAGACAGCATGATCCGGATTCGCCCTTTTTGATTGGCAGCCTTCGCGGGGACGAGAAGATAACGCCCCGGGTTATGAAGTCCGTGATAAAAAAGAGATAGATTGGAAAGACATTATATGAAGATGAATATCAGACAGATAACAGCTGCCGTGGTGTGCGGACTGATGATTGCGGGTGAGACTTCCATAGCCGCATGCGCAGCGGAACCCTGGAACGGGAATGCGGAAAACTGTAACATAAGTTCAGACGGAAGGAATACAAATGCGCAAATTCGGAGCGAAGATGCGCAAATCCAGAATGGGAATATGGAAAGCTGGGATGAAAATGTGGAAATCACAGCCCACAGAGGAGATTCATCAGAGGCACCGGAGAACACAATACCAGCATTTAAGGCGGCCATTGAAAGCGGGGCCGACTGGATTGAACTGGATGTGGGCGTTACAAAGGATGGCATCCTGGTGGTACTCCATGATGAGGATTTAAAGCGGGTTGCAGGCGATTCCAGAAAAATAGGGGAACTGACTTTTGAGGAGGTGCGCCGTCTGGATGTAGGCAGCCGCTTTGGCCCCAGCTTTAGCGGTATTGGGATACCCTCACTGGAGGAAGTTCTGGATTACTGTAAAGGCAGGATCATGTTGAATATTGAGATTAAATACAGGAAGGGCCAGGACCTGGCATTCATTCCCCGCCTGGTGGATTTAATACGTCAACGGGAAATGATGGACCAATGCATGATAACCTCCTTTAATTATGGTTGTCTGCAGATGGTAAAAATATTTGAGCCAGAAATCAAGACCGGTCTTATCAGCTCCAAACCCATTGCGCAGCCGGAGATTTATACGAGTGCGGATAATTTTGTCCTCAGCATTGAGCTGATTGAACCGGATACCGTGAACCGTATTCATGAACTGGGTAAGGAAGTCATTGCCTGGACAGTTAATGACCAGTATTCCGTGGAGAAATGCAGGAAGGCCAGAACCGATAATATCATTACGGATTATCCGGATGCAATTATCTCGGATTGATTGGAAAAGGCAGAATGTTATTCTGTGCGGATTCCTAAGACCAGAATGTTACTCCGGGCGGATTATCAAGACCAGAATGCTGGTCCGGGCGGATTATCAAGACCAGAATGTTCCTTCAGACAAATTACCAATACTACAATGATATACCACACGAATCACCACACCTGCAATCGTGCCCCATCAGGTATATATTTTCCATAAAAGCCCATACTATCCATATATTACCGGCAGTCCGCCGGAAATGGAGGAGATTATGAGATTACCGAAGCATATTGGAATCATACCGGATGGGAACCGCAGGTGGGCCCTGGACCGGGGAATGGAGAAAAAGGACGGATACAGACACGGTATTTCACCGGGGATGACGCTATATCATATGTGCCGTGAACTGGGGATTGAGGAAATGTCTTTTTATGGATTTACCGTGGATAACACCAAGCGTCCCAGCACCCAGCGCCAGGCATTTACAAAAGCATGTGTGGCAGCTGTGGAGGAGTTGTCAAAGGAGGATGCCAGCCTGCTTGTGCTGGGAAATACCCAGTCCCCTATGTTTCCGCCGGAACTCCTTCCTTATACCAGGCGCCACGATTTCGGGGCTGGCGGAATGAGGATTAATTTTCTGGTTAATTACAGTTGGGAGTGGGATATGGGATTCAAACCGGATAATTCAAGGAAAGCGCCGGCTGCTTCCGCTGCAATCGGACCGGTACTCAGAACAGCCGATGTTTCCCGGATTGACCTTGTAATCCGCTGGGGCGGCCGTCGAAGGCTGTCGGGATTCCTTCCGGTCCAGTCTGTGTATTCGGATATATATGTAGTGGATGACTACTGGCCGGATTTCAGGAAAGAACATGTGGAGGCTGCGTTAAAGTGGTATTCGGATCAGGATGTTACATTAGGAGGATAAAAAGGATAAGCGTGAAGAGGCAGGGCTACATGGAAGATTTGGTCTAAAGACAGTCGATGCAGCCCGCAGCGTCCTTCCCATTGGGATTCAGCCGTCCGCAAAGCGGGAAGCCCGGCTGACAGAGGGTATTTTTCAAATATAACCGTGAACAGCGCTTGGAAATGTATCTGCAATTCATCTGGATTGGCAGCGTATACATGTCCAGGCGCTATTGTATATTAGCAGAGGAAAGTGAAATTTCTACAATAAAGCGACTGTTTTCAACATATATGGACAAAATGGTACAGGGGGGTGTAAAATATCATAAATAAATTTAGCAGTACGGGGAAAGTATTATGATACATATAGCAATTTGCGACGATGACATACAGCTATGTAACCAGCTGGAAGATTATATAAGGAAATGGAGAAAAGAAGGAAGGAAACTGGAGGCAGAGGTATTCAACACAGGGAAGGAATTTGAAAAGGCTCTGAAGGAACGGTATTTCGATTTGATTTTTCTGGATATCATCATGAAGGACTGCAGCGGGATTGAGTTGGGGCGGTTTATCCGCGAAGAGCTTAATAATGACAGCAGCATGATTGTATATATGTCCGGATATGGAGACGAATACGCTCTGGAGCTGTTTCAGTTCCAGCCCTTTCATTTTTTAAAGAAGCCGTTTAAGATTGAGGAATTTCAAAGCATTTTCTGTAAGGCGTGTGAGAGGATACAGGGAGATACGGGGATTTTTGAGTTTAAGTCCAGCCGGACCGTGTATCGGGTCCCGTTAAAGGATATCCAGTATTTTGAGGGTGATAACCGAAGGGTTAAAATTGTAACCGACACACACACGTATCATTGTTATTCTACCATCGAAAATCTGTTTTCCAAAATTGACATGGAGAAGGCGGGATTCATCCGGCTGCATAAGTCCTATGCAGTAAACCTGCGGTATGTGGCAACGTTCAGCGTCAGGATGGTAACCTTGTTTGACGGGGAGGAGTTTACGGTCAGTGCGCCGTTTAAGGAAAATGCCCAGCGGCAGTATGAAATTTACAGCGAAAAGATTGGCCGGACGAAGTGATTTTGTCGGATGGAGTGATTCTGCCGAACGAAGTGATACTGCCGGACGAAGTGATTCTATAGGACGAAAAATGATTGAACGGAAGATACGCAGATATGGACAGGGAGCCTGCACGGGTTGATATAGTGCGGGCTTTCTGGCGTTTTGATGTATATGGGCCTGTCCGCAAATCCGTCCTATGTCTTCAGCCAGCACACCACCTTCATACACGGCCTTTCTGGAGTCGGAAGTTGTGTCCCATTGCTCTGCTCCAACCTATATCATACCGGTAGATATGCCGCACATACTGTTGGTTTACAATGAAACTGTGGTGGGGGCGCATGAAATAGGAAGGAAAATGTTTCTCCATACTGCTGACGGACTGGCTGGCCAGAATCCGGCCAGAACAGCAGTACATATTGCTGTACGTGTTGGACGCCTCGATGTACGCGATATCTTCAGTGCATATGTGGTATACTTCGGCATGACGGCCGGATATGGAGAGGAACCCAGTGGAAACAGAAGTGGATGAAGCGGGTGATATGTGTACACATACCAGTTTCAGATAGCTTTGGTACATGTTCCGGATGGTCCTGGTACAGGTTCCGGATGAAACTGGAACAGTATGGGTGCTCCGGTTCGTTCTGGGAAGGAACATTGTATTCACAGATTACAGCAAAGGCGTCCGGGGCCAGGGACATGAGATGGCTGTGGCTGAAGGTAATCCGGTATTGCTGCGGTCTGGGCATTTTAAACAGGCTGGAAGAAACGCTGTAATATCCGTAGGGATACTGACGGGTCAGGTTGTTAATCCATATGATATCACTGTAATCTGTTCCAAAATCAGGGAGGCCTACCCCGGTAAAAGGAACGGATGATGGAACGCATCTTGTTAATGATTAGCCGGTCATTTTGTCTGGATATTGAAATCCCCTCTTATTTATTTATATTTTTATAATGTATGGCAATGCTTATTCCGCCTGACTTTGTAAATAAAGTCATTGGCCTTAAAATATGGGTTATTGGTTCAATTCTATTGAAAAGGGTGACATTTTCAATAGAATTGTATTATATTAGAGTTAAAGCGGAATATAAGACGTTCAATCTGATGTAAGTTAAGAAGGGAGGTTATACTGGGAATGCAGGAGGAATATAAGCAGGCGCAGTTTCAGACCCATGCCCAGGGTGGGCAGATATTTCTGGGTGCGGGACAGGAAATGCATCTGGGGCATGAACTTGGGCATGTTGTTCAGCAAAAGCAGGGCAGGGTGCAGGCCACAGAGGCGGTCAGGGGACAGGCTCTTAATGATGACAGAAGCCTGGAACAGGAGGCGGAACGGTTTGGATGAAGGATAGGGGGATAGGGGGCACCAGAAGTATCCGTCCGACCGTGATATGGAAACAGATAACTTAGCAGTCTTTCAGACTGTGCCATTATAAGGGAGGTATTTCATGGCAGAGTATTTATCACCGGGAGTATATGTGGAGGAGTTCGACTCAGGAGGCAAACCCATGGAGGGAGTGGGGACCAGCACGGCAGGCTTCATCGGAATGGCGGAGCGGGGACCGGTGGAAGGGCCTCCGCGGCTGGTAACCAATTTCGCGGATTTTAAGCGGATTTATGGGGGATATCTGTCGGCTGATGAGTACGGGGACTACCGGTTCCTGTCGTATGCGGTGGAGCATTTCTTTATCAATGGAGGTGCCAGGGCATTTATTGCCAGGGTGGCGCCGGGGGATGCGGCTTGTGCAAAGGGTGCGCTTCCAAACAGGGAACACCCGGTGCTGGTGATGACGGCCAGGAACCCGGGCATGTGGGGAAACCGCCTGAAAGTTGTGATTTCCCCTTCCAGCAAGGCTAAGACACAGATAATGGAGGTTCTGGAGACATCAGCCGGCCGGTGTTATGCGGTGAAGAATGGAGCCGGCTTCTGGGCCGGGGATGTGGTGGAATTCTCGGACGGGGAACAGTCGGTTTATAACCGGATTGTAAAGAGTGAGGACAATATCATCTTCTTTGAGAAGGAGTTTGATATGGATGTGGCGGACAGACAGCTTTTGCCGGAAAAGGTCATCACTACCTGTGAGTTTAACATGGAAGTGCGGTTTGAGGATATCGTGGAGAACTATGATAACCTTTCCTTTAATATCAATACCGCCAATTTTGTGGAGAAGAACGTAGCTAAATCAGATTTGATTTCAGTGGCCATACAGTACGGGAATGCAGGGAGTGGCACGGCCGGAGAGGGCGGGGACGGATCCGATGCCAGCGGGGAAGGCGCAGGCGGTACTGGGAAATTCATCCCTCCTATCAAACAGCTGGCCGATGGCGGTGCTGCCTTGGTATCTGTTGATTTTGAGGGAGGCAGCAACGGCAATGCCCTTGGCATGACCGCCACTGAGTTCATAGGTGTTGACAACGGAGCCGGACGGCGTACCGGTATCCAGGCTTTTGTGGATAATAATGTGGCATCCATTATAGCGGTCCCCGGGATTACGGATTCCAATGTGCAGCTTTCCCTGGTGTCCCACTGTGAGAACCTGGCCAGCCGGTTTGCGGTGCTGGATATTCCCAGGGAATCCAGAAAAGTGCAGGATATCCTCAGCCACAGGAATATTTTCGATACTACCTACGCGGCTCTTTATCATCCGTGGCTTACTGTATTTGACCCATTGGACAAGCGGAATATTTCCATACCTCCATCAGGTTCCGTGATGGGCATCTATGCCAGGAGCGATAACACCAGGGGCGTGCACAAGGCCCCCGCCAATGAGGTGGTGCGGGGCTGTGTGGGACTGGATGTGCAGTTTGACAAAGGGGAGCAGGATATCCTGAATCCTAAGGGTGTGAACCTGATACGGGCATTTCCGGGGCAGGGTATCCGGGTTTGGGGCGCCAGGACAGCTAGCAGCGACGGAAACTGGAAGTACATCAACGTCCGCAGGCTGTTTATCTTCATCGAGGAAACCATTAAGGCCAATACGGACTGGGCTGTATTTGAACCCAATGACGAAGTGCTGTGGGTAAGGGTACAGAGGACCATAGAGGTGTTCCTGACCAACCTGTGGAGAGGTGGTTCCCTGGCCGGGACATCGCCGGATCAGGCGTTTTTCGTTAACATTGGACGCGCTACCATGAGCCAGGATGATATTGACAACGGAAGGCTGATTTGTGTCATCGGCGTGGCTCCTGTGAAGCCAGCTGAATTTGTAATCTTCAGAATCACCCAGAAGACCAGGGAAGTCCAATAATCGATGACAGCGGATTCCGGGAAGTGTACAGACACATATCCGGAAGCGTACAGACGTATATCTGGAAGCATGCAGACGCATATCCAGAAGCGTACAGACTCATACCCAGAAGCCATAAATGAAAAAGAGGGGAGCAGGATATGGAATGGGCTAACTTTTAACCAACCAGCATTTTACCGTATATGTGGGAAGGGATGCCTGCGGTTTTGCCAGGGTTTCCAATATAAGCGCTGAGCTGGAGTAGGAATCCATTGTTGAGGGCGGCGTCATACAGATAACATTTCCGGGAACCGTGAATATACAGTGCTGGGCCGGCGCATACTAATCCCGGAGGTGATATGAATGAGTCCGAAGGAATTAAATTATATTGAGGATGCCTTAGGCCATGAGCAGTTTTTAAAAACCCAGTGCCAGGAGGCCATCCAGAATCTGCAGGATCCGACCCTTAAGAATCAGGTCCAGCAGATGACACAGAAGCACCAGCAGATTTTTGACAACTTTTATAATCTTGTATAAGGAGGAAGAATGGAATGGATGACAAGTGTATCATGGAGAATCTTCTCCTGACAACCAAAGGCGTATGCGATTTGTACATGCACGGCACCATCGAAGCTTCCACCGCCAATGTGCATCAGACCTTTAACCAGGCTTTAAATGATAGTCTGTGCATGCAGGACGATATTTATAAGGAGATGTCAGCAAAAGGCTGGTATCAGATGGAGCAGGCGGAGCAGCAGAAGATTATGAAGGTGAAGAACCAGTTTGCCGGCATGTAATTGGATATCCGGATACAAGGGAAAGATACCAGACCATGGGAAATATACATGGGATTTGGTATCTTTTTTTGTTCGTTGACAATTGAGAAAAACAAAGTCAAAAAATTGTTAAAAATGACAAATAATTATTGACGAAACCGTTTTCTTGAGTTAATATATACATAACAAGTCAAGAAAACGGTTTCATAGGAGGGGATTTCAGTAGGTTTGTTTAGTAAAGAAGGCATTTAATTAGAATCTTGTGGGATTTAGGTGTTTCAGTCCACAATAAGTTGGGAGGCGCTTTATGGCAATTCATGTTCCGGTATCGGTCGGAGAACAATTGACGTTCAGTAAGACAATCAGTGATTATGATGTATATGGTTTTGCGGGCATTACAGGTGATTTTGCCCGGAATCATGTGAATGAAGAGTATATGAGCAAATATTCCCCCTATGGCAGGAGGATTGCACATGGATTATTATCCTTATGCATGTCCTCTACCTGTTCTACATCCTTTGCGGAAAAATCGGAAGTCACATGTGTTTCTTTAGGGTATGACAGGGTACGTTTCCTAAAGCCCGTATTTATTGGCGATACAATTACCGTTGTTTATACCTGTGAAGCGGTAGATGAGGAGAAGGGCCGTTCTTATTCCAAGGTAGAGGTTTTTAATCAGAATGGTGAGCTTTGTACGGTTGCAACCCACATTTTGAAGTATTTAGGCGAAGATACATAATACTCTCCATCCGACGATGCGGAGTATAAAGAGATGAGTAATAAAAATTTAATTCATAGGAGGAAAAGAAAATGAAAAAAGGAACAAAGAAAATTGTATCCCTGATACTGTCAGTGGCAACAGCATTTTCCTTAACCGCATGTGGAGGCGGTTCTGCCCCGGCACCCACAACAGCTGCCCCGGCAGCAGGTAGCGAAAAGCAGGAATCAGATGCTGCACAGTCTGGGGATACTGCAAAAACAGAGAAAGCAGCAGTCCCTGATGTTACGTTGATTGCAGCCCATGTGAATAATGAAGAAAGTTCCTATCAGTATGGTTTGGAGCAGTTTAGGGATAAGCTGGAAGAATTATCCGGAGGTACGATGACAGTTGAGATTCATCCCAATGGTGAATTAGGCGGGGATGAATCGGAATTAATTGAGAAGGTTGCATCGAATACAGTGGATGTCATCATTGTCTCTCCCGGTGATTTGTCCAATGCCGTGCCTCAGGTGGATTTCCTGGCGCTGCCATTCCTGTACACCAGCATTGACCATTGGAAAAAATGTATTTCTGATGACAAGGTAGGAGGATATTTTGCCAATTTTGTGGATGAAGGGGGCAGCTTCAAGATGCTGACATATTATATGTGCGGTATAAGAAGCGTATTCTGTACAAAGCCGATTAATGGCCTGGCAGATATGGACGGAAAGAAAATCCGTGTCAAGAGCTCTGAGAATGTTGTGAAAATCTGGTCAGCCTTAGGCGGTCAGCCAACATCCCTGGCATACAATGAGGTTTATTCCGGTCTGCAGAATAATGTGATTGATGCAGCCGAAAATGATATTGCCAATATCATGAGTATGAAGTTCTATGAGCCGGCTCCTTATGTGACCCTGACCCAGCATGATTATGCCACCCGTTTCCTGGTTATAGGAGCAGGTAAGTACAATACCCTGACAGATGAACAGAAGGCGTGGGTTGACGAGGCATCCGAATACAGTTCAACTTTACAGTGGGATTATGATGAGTCGTATGCAGATGAATGCAGGGCGCAGCTGGAGAAGGATGGAGTGACATTTATCGATGTCGACACAACTGAATGGGTATCTACTGTTGAGCCTATACTGAAAGAAATTGCTGATAAACTTGGCGTTTCCGATGGATATCAGGCCATACTGGATATGAAGTAGGAATCAGCGGCAGTTCATATGTTTTTCCTGGAGCAGCGTAAATCATTATAAGAAAGTCCACAGAGTTTATTGAAATGTGGAAAGGTAATGAGATACCTGCTCCAGAACTTTTCTAAAAGGAAAGTCCGCGATAAAAAGAGTCATGGAATGGTGTGGAAAATGATGATGCCTGATGTTTGATATAGGAGAAATTGTATGGACAGTTTTATTTTAAAGATGAAGAATGCTATTGATAAGATTGAAAAAGTGCAGATTGTAATCGGATGTACGGCCCTATGCATTTTTATACTTATGGTAGCGTACCAGGTGATATCCCGGTTTACAGCTACAACGGCCTTCTTTACAGAAGAAATCAGTACAACTGCATTTATATGGACGGCGTTCATGGGTTCTCCGGTCATGCTGCGGCGTTATGAGCATTATCGGTTTACCGGAGTTGCGGAGCATCTGAAGGGGAGGGCATTTTGGATAAATGAATTTTTATGCCTGTGTATCCTGCTTGTCATAAGTATCATAATGACAACCCATGGAGTACGGTTAACATTGATGTTCAAAGGCTGGAAGTTCAGTTCCATGTCCCATGTAAGCCGGATGTGGTTATGGCTTTGTCTGCCAATTTCAGGCGCCACAAGTCTGATATATGTGATAGAGTCATTTATTAAATTCCTTCATGATCCTACAACCCGTAAAATTGTAAATGAGGCTGATAAGCTGTTGGAGGAAACGGAAAAATGATGATGATGCTGAGTGTTATTATTTTTATAGTGCTGTTATTAATGGGGCTTCCAATTGCATATGGCATATTGGCCACTGCATTATTCGGTATGGCATTTGTCCCGAATGTGGATTTAATAACCGTAATGCAGAAAACAGTTAGTGGGTTGAACTCATTTACATTGCTGGCTGTACCCATGTTCATCCTGGCTGCCAATCTGATGAACATGGGAAATATATCCCAACAGCTGGTTGATTTCTGCCTGGGTATTGTTGGACATATCAGAGGAGGCATGGGATATGCAAATGTCCTGGTTTCCATGTTGTTTGCCGGTATTTCCGGTTCTTCGCAGGCAGATACTGCCGGTATCGGTAAGATTTTGATTCCCGCAATGATGGAGGAAGGATATACAGAGGACACTGCGGCTGGTGTCACAATTGCTTCTTCAACCCTGGGAGTCATCATACCGCCAAGTATTCCAATGGTGGTTTACAGCAGTGTGGCCAGCTGCTCCATCAGCGCTTTGTTTATGGGAGGGATTATTCCCGGTATCCTTATTGGCGGCGGACAGATGCTGGTTATATTTTATCTGGCGAGAAAATATGACCTTCCCCGGCATCCAAAACTAAGCTTTAAGGATTTCTGCGGTGTTATGTTTAGGAGCATACCGGGCCTTATTACCCCAATCCTTATATTGGGCGGTGTTTTGGGCGGTTTTATGACAGCCACGGAGTCTGCCTGTGTTGCCTGTATCTACGCGCTGTTTCTTGGTATGGGAGTGTTCCGCACCATTAAGCTTAAGGATATGAAGGGGATATTGGTCGATACGCTGCTCCTTAACTCTATTTCACTGTTTGCCCTGGCAACGGCCAATGCAATGGGCCAGTTATTGGCATACTATAATCTGTCTTCCTATGTCAAAGTATTCTTTGCCAATTATGCAAACAACCGTGTTGTCTTCATGCTGATGGTGATAGCGCTGTATTTATTCCTTGGGACATTTATGGATGCCTGTCCGGCCATTATCCTGTTTGCCCCGATTTTGCTTGGGACAGCAGAGACATTGGGGATTACCTCTGTGCAGATGGGACTGGTAATTGTCATTACATTGGCAATTGGACAGGTAACGCCTCCATATGGCGTATGTCTCATGCTTGGTTCGAAAATCGCGGATATGCCGATGCAGAGGGCGTTTAAAGCCATCATACCATATATTGCCATTTCTTTGGCCGTTGTAATCCTGCTGGCATTTTTCCCGCAGATTGGAAATGTATTTGGATAAGGTAGTGTGGCTGGATATAGCAGGTGTTTCAGAAAGTGGAGGAGGGGAATGCGATGAAACAAAAAATAGCAGTTGTTTCCTTGGGGGACTGCAGACAATCTTTTTATGATACAAGAAAACATATCGCCGAAGAAGAAACAAAAAAACTGGTGGATTCTTTAAGCGGATACTATGATGTATTTGCACCGGATGTGGTATTTACAATTGACGATGCATTAAAAACAGCAGATGAAATCCGCAGACAGCTGATTGTACAGGTAGTTATCCATATTCCCATTTGGGTGACCCCGAATCTGGCATTGAGGATTGCCGGGAGCACATCATACCCGGTGGTACTGTTTGGCAATACCCGGAAGGATAGTTCCAGTACAGTAGCCCTTTTAGCCACAGCAGGCATGCTTGGTCAAAGTGGAAAAAACTGTAAACGAGTTATCGGGGACATCCGGAGTCCGGAAATACTGCAGAAAGTCAGGGATGTGTTGGAAGCAATCAATGTGGTTGAAGGGCTTCGGCGCAGCAGTTTTGGCATGGTAGGCGGACGTAGTATTGGAATAGGAACAACGGTTGCGGATCCTTCCCAGTGGCAAAAGTTATTTGGTGTGGAATTTGACCATTGCGACCAGTATGAGATTGTATACAGAGCAGATGCACTGGACGAGGTCCGTGTAAAGAGGCATATGGACTGGGTCAAAGAACATTTTACAATCCAGTACGGAGGCCTGTTTACGGAAGAAAAGCTGGAACTGCAGGTCAGAAGCTATCTGGCGTTAAAAGATATTGCAGCAGAGCGATGTTACAATTTTCTAGGAGTCAAGTGCCAGCCTGATATGAGTGACCATTTTGTACTGCAGTGCCTTGGCGTTGCCCTGCTTAACAACAATGCAGACGCAGACGGAAGCAAGGAACCGGTTCCTACATCCTGTGAATGTGACTGCGATGGGGCACTTACCATGAGAGTGCTGTCGCTTTGTACCGGTGGGAAACCTTCCTGTCTTGTGGACATCCGGTATTTCAGCGGTGAGGAAAAAGAATTCATCCTTGCCAACTGTGGCAGTATGGCTCCATATTTTGCAGATCCGGGTAACCCGGAACATGCATTTAGAGAAACTCACCTGCTGCAGCATGTATTTGGACAGGCAGGAGGGGCGGCCGTACAGATGGTGGCCAGGGCAGGGGCAATTACCTGCGCCAGGTTTATCCGCGATAACGGAAGATATATATTGACCTGCTTTGAAGGTGATATGTACGAAAAACCCCGTGAAGAACTTCGGAAAACCAATTACTGCTATCCAACCCAGTTTATCCGCGCCGATTTAGATTATGAAACGTTTTTTAATACAATGAACTCCAATCATTTACATACGGTATATGGTAACTATAAAGAGGTTTTGCGTAATTTCTGTGAGATTACGGGAATCGGGTTTATCTGCTATAACAGATCATAAGGGAGAAGGATTAAGAATTGAAACTATCTGAAAAAATTGTATTAATAACAGGCGGTTCTTCAGGAATCGGTGCACAAATTGCACGGCTGTTTGCGGCTGAAGGGGCACAGACAATCATAACCTACCATATCGGCAGCGAGAGCGCCCATGCCCTGGCAGGAGAAATCAAGGAATCAGGAGGAAAGATTGAATGTTTCCAGGCTGATTTGCAAAAAGAAACGGATATTGCACAATTGTTTGAGAAAATCAGTAAAGTATATGGCCGTCTGGATATCCTGATTAATAATGCGGGAAGGACTTTTAATGTATCCTTTGGCGAGATGACAGAGGAAAGCATCCATCAGGATTTGGATACGAATCTGCTTTCGGCCATGCTTTGCTCCAAATACGCTGCTCCATTAATGAAGGGAATGGGATGGATTATCAATACCGCATCTATCCGGGGACTGCCGGATTCTGGAAGGACAGGGATCATGGGGTACTGCGTGGCAAAGGCAGGTATTGTAAGTTTCACTAAAAACCTGGCTTTGGAATTAGCTCCGCATATTTGTGTAAATGCAGTTGCCCCCGGGTTTGTACATACACAGTATCTTGATAAGAATGTTTCACAGGAACTGAAGGAAAGCTGGATCAATCAGACTCCGATGAGGCAATTGGTGGATATAAAAGAGTTATCTGAAATTTATCTACTTCTCGCCACTTCCCGTGCCATGACTGGTGCGGTAATCGTGGCTGATGGCGGATATAGTATTTTAAACCGGTAACAGGGAGCTGGAATTACAGAACTATTTGGAGGACACAAAAATGAGTGAATTTATTCATACGGAATGCCAGGATCATGTGCTGCTGATGCAGATTACATACGAAAAAACCTTGAATTGTCTTAATAATGATATCCTTGAGGAGATGAGCGGTATTGTCCGCAGATTTTCCCGTGATCCATCCCTGAGGGTTTTAATCATAACAGGGAGCGGCAGGTCTTTTTGTACTGGAGCAGACCTGAAAGCATTTACGGAGTTATCCCAGGAAGATTGTGTGGATTACTGCATGGATTATGAGGAGGATATTTTCCACATTCTCAGCTCATCCAGGAAACTGACCATCGCAGCGGTAAACGGCTATGCGCTTGGAGGTGGAATGGAGTTGGCTCTTGCCTGTGATTTCCGCATCGGTACAACCCGGGCTCAATTCGGGGCACCGGAATATGGATTCGGCTGGGTGCCTGGCTGGGGCGGTGTCCACCGTTTAGGACAGCTGGTAGGGAATGCCAAGGCAAAGGAGATATTGCTGCTTAAGGAGAAGATACGTGCAGAAAAAGCCATGGAATTAGGTCTTCTAAGCGAGATTGTAGAAACCCCGGAGGAGCTGATCCCTCGGGCATTTGAAATGGGGAGGCAGTTAGCACAGCTGAATCCCCTGACTGTTACTTATACAAAGACAATTTTGAATGATATCAATGTTCCTTCTTATGATTCCCTGATTCAGGGATTGACAAATGGTGTCACGTCAAAATCACCCTATGCCCGTGAGCAGGTTGAAGCGTTCTTTAACCGGAAAAAATAAGAAGTACCTTAAAACAAGGCGAAAGGAAAGGTAGTGTTTATGAAAATCATATCTGCTGATGAAGCAGCATCTCTAATAAAAGATGAATGTACCATTGCGCTTAGCGGTTCTGCGGCGACAAGTCTGGTAGCTGACCGCGTGCTAAGAGCGATTGAAGAAAGGTATCTGTCGGCGGGGACTCCAAAGGACCTGACCGTGTTCCATCCACAAGGTATGGGCGATAAAGACACTCAGGGAATGTCACGTTTTGCCCATAAGGGGATGTGTAAAAGAGTGATTGGCGGACATTGGGGGATGAGTCCTGCCATGGGAAAGCTTGCAGTGGAAGAAGAAGTGGAGGCATATAACATGCCTCAGGGAGTCATGGCGCAGATGGTGCGTGCAATGGCGGCCAAGGGACCGGGGGTAATCACGAAAATCGGTCTGGATACATATATTGACCCACGCCAGTCCGGTGGTAAGATGAATGGGTCGGCCAAAGAGGATTTGATAGAGGTAATGACAATCGATGGAGAGGAATGGCTGCGCTATAAGCCGGTTCCCTTTGATGTAGCCATCATCCGCGGGACGACTGCTGATGAAGACGGGTATATCAGCTTTGAGGAAGAGGTGCATTATGATGAGGCGGCGTCCATGGCGGCCGCAGCTAAAAATAACGGTGGAATCGTGATCGTGCAGGTCAAGAGGATGGCAAAACGCGATACACTGGAGTGCGCAAAGGTAAGGGTGCCGGGATATCTGGTAGACTATGTTGTAGTAGAGCCGGATCAGCGGCAGTCGCTGGATTATTTTTACCGTCCGTCTTACTGCGGGGCAGTGAAGGAACCGGTGACAATGAAGTGGCCTACCCCTGGACTGGATGAACGGAAATTCATAGCACGCCGTCAGGCTATGGAACTGCGGCCCGATATGCTGGTGAATATTGGTGTCGGAGTATCAAACGGTGTTCCTTTAATCCTGGCTGAAGAAGGGGTTTGGGACAAGATAACACTGTCACTGGAACAGGGGCAATCAGGCGGCATTCCTGTCATGGGTCTGGATGCAGGAACGATGATGAATCCGCGTGTTATTATGGAACATCCGGTCCAACATGATATGTACCATGGCGGTATATTGGATGCGACCTGTTTATCGGCTGCAGAAACAGATTTCCATGGTAACGTCAATGTGAGCAAGCTGGGGAAAAGCCTGACGGGATGCGGTGGATTCATCGACATATCCCAGGAAACCAAAAAAATAGTTTTTGGTGGAACGCTATGTGCCAAGAGCCGGGTACGCTTTGAGGATGGAAAAGTCATTGTTGAGGAACAGGGAAAGATACATAAATTTGTAAATCAGGTCCAGCAGGTTACGTTCAGTGGTAAACGGGCTGTAGATAAGGGGAAACAAGTAGTCTTTATTACGGAACGCTGTGTATTCCGTTTGGAGAAGGAGGGACTTACCCTAGTGGAAATCGCTCCGGGAATCGATTTGCAGCGTGATATTCTGGACAATATGGATTACCGCCCCATCATATCCCCTGATTTAAAGGAAATGCCAAAGGAACTGTTTAATGACGGTCCCATGGGGTTGGCTGATGCCTGGGAATCATAGAAATGAGACAGCAATACTATATGGATGAAAGCGCGGGAGGGACTTAATATGTTCAAAGCCAGGATGACCCATACGGAAAAATCCTGCCTCAGGTTAGCAAGGGTGCAAAATACCTGTTTTGGAAGAGGACGTAATACAGTACGGCTTATCCTGGCTGCGATTCCATTCATAGTGGGCTGTGCAATCGGTCTTGATACAACGGTAGGAATCCTTTTTATTGTATCTGCATGCTTTTTTTATTATAAAACGTCATTTATGTATGAGAGGGATGCAAGGAACGCCTTTGTTCAGACGCCAAAACAATTTTTAGATGTGGAATATAATCTGGATGTGGAGTTTTTAAGGATATGCTCGGGCGGGATTGAAAAACGTATCGGGTACAGGTCTTTATACGCGCTGGTATCCGATAAGAAATATGCGTATCTTTTTATTAATAAACAGCAGGCATATATGATTGATTTCCAAACATGCTCTGGAGGAATGGAAGCGTTCTGCAATTTTTTATCTAGTAAGACCGGGCTGGAATGGAAAGTCATTAACATAGTGGAACGTCCTTCTTTTATTGATTTTTTGAAAGGAAACCGGGAAACGGATTGGTGAAGTCATGAAAGAACAATATTGTGATTTTGAAGGCAGGAACTATAAGGTTCATTCATTTAATACAATCATAATCGGCAGTGGAACCGCAGGATTTTCTGCCGCGGACCGGTTATACCATTATGGTCAGGAAGACATTGCCATGGTTACGGAAAGTATCTATGCGGGGACATCCAGAAACACAGGTTCTGACAAACAGACTTATTATAAATTGTCTTTATCCGGGGATGACCTGGACAGTGTTGAAAGTATGGCTCAGGCATTTTTTGATGGTCAGTGTGTGGACGGGGATAATGCTCTCTGTGAAGCAGCCTTATCCGTACAGTGTTTTATGAATCTTGTGGAGCTTGGAGTGCCGTTTCCTCATAATCAGTACGGAGAATATGTAGGTTATAAAACGGATCATGATCCCATAAAGCGGGCAACCAGCGCAGGCCCCTACACATCCAAGATAATGACGGAATGTCTGCAAAAAGCTGTGGAAAAGGATGACATCAGGATATTTAACCATACCCAGGCAATTCGGATTTTAACGGAGAATCAAAATGTGCGGGGACTTTTATGTCTGAACAGGGATACGTGTGGATTCGAAATTTTTGTCTGCAGGAATATCGTATTAGCAACGGGGGCGCCTGCGGGCATGTATGCCCAAAGTGCATATCCGCTGGGACATTTTGGAGCCACAGGAATGGCTTTTGAGGCAGGGGCAATTGGGAAGAACCTGACAGAATGGCAGTTTGGAATCGCTTCAATCCACCCACGGTGGAATGTCAGCGGGACATATATGCAGGTACTGCCGCGGTTTGTCTCTACTGATCCGGATGGAAGTAATCCTCATGAATTCCTGCAGGAATATTTTCCTTCAAAAGGAGAGATGCTGACCAGTATCTTTCTGAAAGGATATCAGTGGCCCTTTGATGTCAGGAAAATAATAAATGGAAGTTCCCTCATTGATTTGCTTGTATATCAGGAAAGCCAGATAAAAGGACGCAGGGTATTCCTGGATTTCCGAAAAAATCCGGGAGAGGATGAAATTGATTTTCATGAATTATCAGAAGAAGCCTTTGAGTATCTGAGCCGTGCCGGTGCATGCTTTGGGACTCCCATTGAGCGGTTAAGTCATATGAATGGTCCTGCAGTTGAGTTTTTTCTTGGCAAAGGTGTAAATCTGAATACGGAGATGCTTGAGATTGCAGTCTGCGCCCAGCATAATAATGGAGGGCTTTCCGTAGACGAATGGTGGCAGACCAATATAAAGGGCCTGTTTGCTGTGGGGGAAGTATGTGGCAGCCATGGCGTTTACCGTCCAGGCGGAAGCGCGTTAAATGCCGGTCAGGTCGGCGCGCTGCGGGCGGCCCGGTATATCTCATTAAAATGTAACCAGGATCCTGTTACAGCTGAAACATTATTAACGTCATGCCGGGGGCAGATAAAAGAGTTCCTTGACATGGCAGAAAAAGCTGTGAAATCAGATGCTTATAATGTAAATGAAGCCTGGAAAAAGGCAGCTAGCCGTATGAGCAGTGTTGGCGCCGTCATACGCAATCAGGAAGATATCCAAGCTGCCTGTCAGTCTATCAGTATGGAATTAAAGCAGTTCACAGATAAGATGGGAATTAAAAATAAAAGGCAGCTGGGATATTGGTTTCGTTTGAGGGAGACGTTGATTGGGCAGCTGGTCTATCTTGGGGCGATGGAGGATTATATAAAACATAATGGTAAATCCAGGGGCAGTTCCCTGTATACGGATAGAAATGGGGTTCTTCCAAGCCCTAAATTATCCGGGCAGTTCCGTTTTCTGGTTGACAATGGGGAAAAGAAGGATTTTATACAGGAAGCGGTTTACCATGATGGTAAAACCGGATATATGTGGAGGAAGGTCCGGCAGATTCCGCAGGTGGATAATTTCTTTGAAAATGTCTGGCGTGAATTCAGGATGAATGGAGGCTGATGAGAGGTAGCAGCGTGTTCCGGTCGGCTATCATGGTGCATTGTATATGTGAGGGGAGTTTTTAACACAAAACATATGGCAGGAACTCCGCAAAAATGGTACTATAAAACAAAAGGCGTTTAAAGGAGTATAGCAATGGTAGGGATTCGTGATGTTGCAAAATATGCAGGTGTGTCACCCAGCACGGTATCCAGGGCGCTGTCAGGAGTGGCATTTGTGGAGCCGGAGACAAAAGAAAGGGTTTTGAAAGCAGTCAGCGATTTGAATTATAAACCCAATCTGGCAGCCAGAAGCCTAAAAAAGGGCGGTAGTAAGTTAATTGGGCTTATTATCCCGGATATCATGAACCCATATTACCCGGAAGTGGTCAAGTATATGGAGACCTGCGCCACTAAGGCCGGATATTCCCTGATTTTGTGTGATGCACTGGGAGATGCAAAAAAGGAAGAGGAGTATTTCAGGACGTTAAAATATCTGTTTGTGGATGGCATCCTGTACATTGCATCAACAGAAAATATAGAGCATGTAAAGCCATACATAGGGGATATCCCGATGATTATTGTAAACCGTACGTTCGATGTGGATGCGCCCTGTATCAATATGGATAATGTGGATGCCGCGTATCAGGCGGTAAAATATCTGATAGAGAACGGACATAGGAAAATTGCCCTTTATATTAATGATAAGGACAGGCAGTATAACAAAGAACGTCTGGAAGGCGCATTGATGGCCTTGCAGGAGTATGGAATTAAGGATTATGAGAAATATATGGTAAGGGATGTTGGCTCTGAGGAGGATGCGTACTATAAGACGCTTGAAATGATGCGTAATGAGGAACTTCCTACTGGTATTTTCATGTTTAATGATTTCATGGCTTATGGTGTATATAGGGGAATAACGAAAAGCGGGTTGCAAATTCCAGGTGATATATCTGTAGTGGGATTCGATGACATACCTCAGGTCAAATATTTAGACCCGCCTCTGACAACATTGCGCCACTCGCTGGCAGATACAGCCGGGATTATATTTGAGGGACTGATGGAACAGATAAAGACCCAGACCTGCGCCCACGGCAGCCGGACGTATTTTAAAGGGAGGCTGATAGAACGGGAGTCGGTAAAAAAGCTGAATCCATGACAACGGATGTCCATATACAACGGGAGCGCTTCCTTCAGCGCTCCCGTTTAAACCATAGTCATTCGGCCTCATACATATCCTTAATCATCCGTACCGTCCTGTCCATGCCAAGGCGGCTTATATTGAGGAGCATCTGATGGGAATCAATGCTGCCCCATTTGCGTTTGGTATAGTTTTCGTAGTAGTTCTTCCTGCGGCGGTCCGTGGACTTGATGGCGGCGACCGCATCCTTTTCGGGGAAATTATAGCGTTCCATGATGCGGCGTACCCGGTCATCCATGGAGGCGCAGATGAATACGTCAATCAAATCCGGATAATTGCGCAGTACGTAGTCGCCGCACCGCCCTACGATGATGCATGGCCCCTTTTTGACCAGGGCTTCAATGATGATGGTCTGGGCCACGTAAGTACTGTCGTTCAGGGAAAGGCCGTATCCGGTAACGGAATTAGGTTCCTTTGGAATCTGATAGTTGGCTAAGAAGGTAGAGAGGGCGGATTCATCAACCTTTTCCACGCTGACAGGAGAATGTCCCATCTTTTCAGCGGCCATCTCCACCAGGTTCCTGTCATAGAGAGGAATCCCCAATTGGTCTGACAGCCTTTGGGCTACTTCGTGTCCTCCGCTTCCGAACTGACGGGCTATAGTGATAATCTTATGGCTCATAGTCCCACTCCCTTCCAACTCAAAGAGTATAAATGTACGAATAAGTTGCTATATATATTATTATAACGTACTATTTATACAATTGATATAAAAAGTTTGAAAATTTTTGCTGTTTTTTATTCATCAGTCCCATCCTTGCTATCCGCAGCCGAAGTCCCATCCCCCACATCTGTAGCCGCTGCTTCATCCCGGGCCAGCGCCCGCTTTTCATGCATCAGATCCCAAATGGTATCATGCATCCATTTTACCGTGTCGTTCAGGATTTTGTTTTCCGTGTCCAGGTTCATGATGACGTTGTTCATTTCCGCAATGATCTCGCGGCTGTTGTAGCGCTTGTGCGGGGCGGTCAGCCGCTCCACAAGGGACGGGTTGGTCTTCAGTATCTCCTTTGAAAGGAATTCATCCCGCTCATCGCAGGACATCCTCATGAATTCCGTGTAATGCATCCGCACCATATACATGGCTTCCTCACAGCCGCACTTCGGGCACTAGGGATGGCGGGAGGTCTGGTAGTAAGCATAATGCCCGCATTTGGGGCAGTAAAATACAGCAAGTTCTCTCATATTCGTCCTCTCCTGATACAGTCCTAATTATATAGATAGCGTTTCATAAGGAAAAATATACCACTTTTTCACATAAAAAGTGTAATTTCGGCAAAATGCACAAAAAAACGGCAGACTAATTAGCTAGTCTGCCGTGTATATGGCTTTGCCTTATGGGTGAACGGATGATGGCAAATCCTTTTCTTACTGGATTACACCTTCGGTGTTTACGGTCCAGATTTTATCATTTTCGTCTTTAAAGTCCTTGAAGCCATTGCCCAGCTCTGGTTTTGCCGTGGACTTGGAGGAGGATCCTGCCTTCTGCACGGTGCCGTTGGCATTTACCAGGTACTGCTTGTCGTCTAAGGTTACAGGGGCAAAGCGCAGGTCCTTGTCAGCTTCCTGACGCAGGCCGTATACATACAGCACGTTGTCCTTGATGCCATGGTAACCCTGTCCCTTTCTGGAACCGTCTGTGTGGAAGTACCAGTTCTGTACCTCGCCTAAGTCCTCATCAAAGATGGACTGCTTACCGGTCTTCATCACGCCTTCCTCATCAAAGTAGAAGTTGGCAATGGAACCATTTTCAATGTTGACTACCTGCTTGCCGGTCTGCATTTCACCCTTTGTGTTAAATGCAAACTTCTTGGAGTCGATAGTGAACAGTTCCAGACCTTTTTCTGCATGGTATGGCTGGCCTTTCTTAAAGTAGAAGCGGTAAAGTTCTGCCTCCTCGCTGATGCCTTCAACGCCTTCGATGGTTCTCCAGCCGTCAGCGCGCTTGCCGTCCTCATCATAGTACTGATAACCAGCTACGGTTACCTCTGTCTGTGCGGGAGCTGCCTCTGAAGGGGTTGCCTCGGCTGCGTTTTCCACAGCAGCTGTTTCAGATGCAGGAAGCTTGAACCATCCTGTCTGCATACGTCCGTCTACAAATGTATAGTAGTCGCCGTTTATCTTCTTGTCTACTTCATTTTCAATCCTTTTTCCTGTATTGTCAAAGAAGAACCATGACTCAAGGTATTCAGGATCATCGGTTTCATCTTCCAGAAGAACCCATCCTGTTTTTCTGCTGCCGTCCTCACCCAGATAATAGTTGAAGCCGTCAACTGTAATGGAACCGGTCTGCATGATACTGTCTTCATTAAAATAGTACCACTGGCCGTTAATGGATGCCCACTTGGAGGTCAGGGCCTTGCCGTCCCTTCCGTAATAGTAGTACAGATGCTCCTGTGCGTCATCCTCGTTCCAGAAATCTTCATTTTCCACGGAAACCCATTTCATGCTCACACGTTTTCCGTCTTCTCCTACGTAATACTCATCAATCTGCATGTTGGAGGCGCGGACTCCGTCAGAATCCAAGTAGTACCAGTCATCGCCGTTTTTCTTCCAGGTATCGGTTACTGCATCACCATAGGAATCATAGTAATACCAGTTCCCATTCTCCTCTGTCCAGCCCACGCTTTTCGCAAAAGCAGTGGAAGCGGTTGTTGGGAAGAAAGCAGGGGTTACTGCTGCCATCAGCATTGCAGTGGATAATACAGCCAGAACTTTAGTCTGTTTTTTCATAATATTGAATCTCTCCTTTTTGATATGTGTTTTTGTCTGTGGCCGAAAATCCGTCGTTGCATTACATGGTTCATTATAGCGGACAGATATGTGGAATGATAGTGATGGTTGCTGGAAGTTCTGGAATCCGCTGGGGGCAGGGGGGACACCCCTTTCTTCCTTATTATGCATGCCTTATCGTAAGAGAAATTTAGTATTATTTTCCCCTGTTTTATGCTATACTCTCGATATATGTACATTTTTGCAGCAACGGAATTAAGAACAGGGAGGGAGACCGCAGGATGAAAATCAAGATTTCCAATTATATAGCAGCCAGACTGGTGGAGGCAGGAATCTGCCAGGCGTTCATGGTGACCGGAGGAGGCGCCATGCACCTGAACGATGCGCTGGGCCATCAGGAAGGGCTGCACTGTATCTATAATCATCACGAGCAGGCCAGCGCCATGGGGGCAGAGGCTTATGCCAGGATCCATAACAGGATTGCCGCCCTCTGTGTCACCACAGGGCCAGGGGGAACCAATGCCATTACCGGCGTGGTAGGGGGATGGCTGGATTCCATTCCCATGCTGGTGCTGTCCGGCCAGGTGCGCTATGACACCACGGCACGGTTCTCTGGGGTGGGAATCAGGGCCATGGGTGACCAGGAATTTGATATCTGCAGATCCATTGACTGCATGACAAAGTATTCCGAGATGGTAACCGACCCCATGCGTATCCGTTACTGCCTGGAGAAAGCCCTGTATCTTGCAAAGTCAGGCCGTCCCGGACCGTGCTGGCTGGATATCCCGCTGAATGTCCAGGGGGCATTTGTGGAAGAAGGGGAACTGGTGGGATTTGACCCCGAGGATTATGAGGCCGGCGGGGATGGCTGGGCAAAGGACGGCAGTATGGAGTACTCAGATGGAGGCGCTGGAAGCACAGAGGCCGGACATGGGGACGGCCTCAGCCACAAAATCCTTCAGGACCAGGCCGGGCATGGAGAACACCGCCAGGTGCTTCCGGGTAAGGTAAAGCCGTCGGTTGCACAGGAGATCATCGACAGGATAAGGAAGGCCAGCCGTCCGGTTATCAATGCGGGCAACGGCATCCGCATTGCAGGCGCCCATAAGGTATTCATGGATGTGGCGGAGAAGCTGGGAATCCCGGTCATTACCGGGTGGGACAGTGAGGACTGTATGTATGATACCCATCCCCTGTATGTGGGGCGGGCCGGCAACATGGGGGACAGGCCTGGCAATTTCGCCATCCAGAACAGCGACCTGGTGCTGTCCATAGGAAGCCGCTTAAGCATCCGGCAGGTGGGGTATAATTATAAGACCTGGGCAAGAGAGGCATTTGTGATTGTCAATGATATAGATGAGGAGGAACTGAAGAAGCCTTCCATCCATGCGGACATGCCTGTCCATGCAGATGCGAAGGATCTGTTGGAACAGCTTGACCTTGTGCTGGACGATGTGCTTGCAACAGAGGCGGACCGTCTGCCTGAAAGCCTGAGCCGCCCCGGTAGGAAGCAGGTATTTGAAGGAGGAAAAGGCCTTAGGGAAATGAACTGGAACCAGACCTGCGCCATGTGGAAGGAACGCTATCCCGTTGTCCTGCCTAAGCATTTTGAGCATGGGGATGAGGAGCCGGCCAATGTATATGCATTTATTAAAGAAGTGAGCAGCCGTCTGAAGGAAGGCCAGATAACCGTGGTGGGCAATGGCTCTGCCTGTGTGGTGGGCGGACATGCATATGTGCTTAAGAAGGGACAGCGTTTCATTTCCAATTCAGCCATCGCGGCCATGGGATATGACCTGCCTGCAGCCATCGGGGCCTGGGCCGCATCCAGGAAGAACCAGTGCTACAGCATGGGAAGCGATAAGACCGGGGATGACCTGATACTGGTCACAGGGGACGGCAGCATTCAGATGAACATCCAGGAACTTCAGACCATCATCCATCACAGGATGAATATAAAGATTTTCGTGATTAACAACGGCGGCTATCATTCCATCCGCCAGACCCAGAAGAACTTCTTTGGGGAGCCGCTGGTGGGAATCGGTGTGGACAGCGGGGATTTAAGTTTCCCGTGCCTTGAGGAACTGGCCCATGCCTATGGATATCCATACAGGGCAGCCAGGCATAACAGCCAGCTGTCCCGGGCAGTGGAGGAGACGCTTGATCTGGAAGGACCGGTCATATGCGAGGTGTTTGTTTCCATGGACCAGAACTTTGAACCCAAATCATCTGCCAAGAGACTGCCGGATGGCACCATGGTATCCCCGCCCCTTGAAGATCTGTCCCCGTTCCTTCCAGAGGAGGAGATGGATGGGAATATGATTATCCCAAGGATTAGGGAATGACAGGGATTAAGGGATTCCTGCCCGGATGCATGGATTCCTGTCCGGAAACACGGATTCCTGTCCGGAAAATTAACAACAGGAGTGAAGGATTATGCGAATAGTGGTGACCGGAGCCACCAGTTTCATCGGGCTGGCGGTTATAGAGGAATTGCTTCACGGCGGCCATGAAGTGCTTGCCGTGGTGCGCCCTGATTCACCGGGGAGGAAAAAGCTGGAAGGAAGGAAGGGAATCCATATCTTGGAGTGCGGGCTGGATTGTATCGGGAAGCTGGCGGATTCTCTGGTCCTGGCAGATTCCTCGGCCCTGTCAGACTCCCCGGCCCTGTCGGACTCCCCGGCCCTGTCAGACTCCCTGGCCCTGGCGGGCCGGACAGATGTGGTGGACTGGAAAGACATGGCGTACCGGACAGATGTGGCAGGCCGGACAGACGTGGCAGGCGGATTCAATCCTGTCAGGGGCGCGGACGCATGGCTTCACCTGGGCTGGGAAGGCGCAGGCAGTGCCAACCGCCAGAACCCCCAGCTTCAGGCCCGCAATATCGGTTATGCCCTGGAAAGCCTGAGGACAGCGGCAGCCATCGGATGCACCAGGTTCCTGTTCAGCGGTTCCCAGGCCGAGTACGGTATCTATCGTACGCTCATGAAAGAGGACGGCGCATGCAGTCCTGTGTCAGAGTATGGCAAGGATAAGCTTGAGGTGTGCAGGCGTGCTTCACAGGAAGCAGAGGGGCTGGGCATTACCTATATCCATGCAAGGATTTTCAGCGTATATGGTCCCGGGGACCATCCCTGGTCCCTGGTTTCTACCAGTATCGATACGTTTCTAAAGGGCGGCCATATGGAGATGGGCGCCTGTACCCAGATGTGGAACTTCCTGTATATAACGGATGCGGCCAGGGCTTTGGCAGGCCTTTTGCTTGCCAAAGCCCCCGCTGGCGTGTATAATGTGGCAGGGGAAGATACCAGGCCCTTAAAAGAATATATTGAAGAAATCCATGGTCTCTGTGGTGGAAAAGGCACGTATGAATATGGAAAGCGCCTGCCCAATGCAGAAGGGGTGGTGTCCCTGATGCCGGATATCAGCAAGCTTACAAGGGCGGCTGGTTTCAGGCAGGAAGTATCCTTCAGGGAAGGAATCAGGGAAATGCTTAAATTAAGGTATTAAAGGAGACAGACGTATGAAACGATGCATTGCCTGCGGTGCCCCGTTATGGGAGACGCCGTTACTTACGTTAGATAATATGCCGGCCTGTGCCCAGCATATGCCGGATGCCGAAGGGCTTGCGGATGACCAGGGGCTTACGCTGGATCTGTGCCAGTGTATGGGCTGCGGACTGGTTCAGTTTGACTGCGAACCCGTGGACTATTACAGGGATGTAATCCGGGCGGGCGGTTTTTCCAAAACCATGGTGGAACTGCGCAGATACCAGTACCGGAACCTGATACAGAATTATGATCTGGAAGGAAAGAAGTTCATCGAGGTGGGCTGCGGACAGGGAGAGTTCCTGAAAGTACTGTCGGAATTCCCGGTAGAGGCCCATGGGATTGAACATGATGCCCGTCTGGTGGAGCTTGCCAGGGCCCAGGGACTGAATGTGACCCAGGGATTCACTGAGACAGAGGATACCCGGTTCCCGGGCGGTCTTTATGATGCGTTCCTGTCCTTTAATTTCCTGGAACACCAGCCGGATCCGGGAACCATGCTCCAGGCCATCTACCGCAACCTGGAGGATGACGCGGTAGGCCTGATTACGGTTCCAAGCTTTGAATATATCATGGACCACAGCAGTTATTACGAGCTGATCCGGGACCATATTGCATATTATACATTTGAAACCCTGACCCCTCTTCTGGAACGCAATGGGTTCCTGGTGGAAGAGTGTGAGGTCATTAACAGGGATACCCTGTCCGTGATTGTGAAAAAACGTCCGCAGATGGATACGGACAACCTGCTGGAATGCTATGTGAACCTCCGCAGGGAGATGGAGGGATACATGAAGTATCTGGAAGCATGGAATAAGAAGGTGGCCATATGGGGGGCCAGCCATCAGGGCTTTACCCTGGCCGCCACCACGAAGCTGGGGGAAAAGGCCCAGTATATCATAGATTCCGCGCCGTTTAAACATGGTAAGTTTGCTCCATCATCCCATCTTCCTATTGTGCCACCGGATTACTTCACGGACCATCCGGTGGATGCCATCGTAATCACGGCCCCCGGCTATACGGATGAGATTGCGGCCAGTATACGGGAGAAGTTCGGCAGGAACGTGGAAGTCAGGGCCATGCGCTCCAACCATCTGGAGCTGATATAAGGATTTGGATGGAATATGGAAATGCTACAGGGAGGGCAGTGGATGTGATGCGGACAGATATTGGAGGACGGCCAGGCGATGAAGTGCAACCGGGTACCGAAGGACGGCCAGGCGATGAAGTGCAACCGGGTACTGAAGGACGGCCAGGCGATGAAGTGCAACCGGGTACTGAAGTACGGCCGGAAGCTGAATTGCATCTGGAAACTGTAGGGCAAACGGATACGGGAGTACAGCCGGATGCGGAAGTGCAAACGGATTCGGGAATACAGCCGGACGACATAACACAGCCGGACCCCTCTGGCGGGGTGGTTGTCATAACCGGCGCCACTGGATTTATCGGAAGCAACCTGGCCAGGGTATTCCTGGAGCACGGCTCGGTTGTTTACGCCCTGGTACGCCCTGGTTCTAAGAACAGGACTGCGCTTCCTGTACATGAAAACCTTAAAGTTGTGGACTGCGGCCTGGAGCACGTGGAGGACTGCATACCTGTCATTGGACATGCAGATGTATTTTTCCATCTTGCCTGGGGCGGGGTGAACCGGGAAGAAATTGACTCGCCGCAAGTACAGGCCCGTAACGTGGCAGGTTCCCTGGAATGTGTGCGCACGGCAGCCAGGCTGGGGTGCGGCATTTTCATGGATGCCGGTTCCAGGGTGGAATATGGGGCCGTGGACGGAATGATGCAGGAAGATGTGGAATGTCATCCCATTAACCAGTACGGCAAGGCCAAATGGGAATTCTATCAGAAGGCCGCCCCCCTTTGCAGGGAACTGGGGCTTAATTATTTCCATCTGCGGTTTTTCAGTGTGTATGGTTACGGGGACCATCCGTGGTCCATCATCTCCACATTGGTCCGGGATCTGAGGCAGGATAAAAAGGTATCCTTAAGCGCCTGCCGCCATCAGTGGAATTTTATGTATATTGAGGACGCGGTACAGGCAGTATATGAGTTATACAGGCATGGAAGGGCGGATGGAGCGCCTTACAGCCATATTGTGAACATCGCGGGTTCGGATACAAGGCCCCTGCGCTCCTTTGTGGAGGAAATCCATGAGATTGCCGGGGGCAGAGGCGAACTGGAGTATGGCACATTTGTCCAGGCCAAGGAAGGCGCGCTTTCCATCCGGCCGGACATCACCAGGCTGTGCAGGCTGACCTGCGGTGACTGGAAGGAACGGTATACCTTCCGCCGGGGCATTGAAGAGACTATAGAGAAAGAAGAAGCGTAGAAAGACATGAAGAAAATCAGCGTATTGATTCCCTGTTATAATGAAGCGGAGAATGTAGGCCCTATCAGTAAGGCAGTGACGGACATCATGGAATGTGAGCTGCCCCAGTATGATTATGAACTGGTATTTATTGATAATGATTCCACGGATGGGACAAGGGATATCCTCCGGGATTTGTGTTCGGCCAATCCAAGGATTAAGGCGATTCTCAATGCACGTAATTTCGGACAGTTCAACTCGCCGTATTACGGAATGCTTCAGATGACAGGCGACTGCGTCATTGAAATGGTGGCAGATTTCCAAGACCCGGTGGATATGATCCCAAAGTATGTCCACGAATGGGAAAAGGGCTATAAGATTGTCATCGGCATCAAGACCAGCAGCAAAGAGAACCGTATGATGTACTGGCTCAGAAGCTGTTATTATAAGACAATCAAAAAACTGTCGGATGTGGAGCAGATTGAACATTTTACAGGCTCAGGGCTTTATGACAGGGAATTCATCGAGGTATTGAGGAATCTGGATGACCCCACACCGTTCCTTCGCGGTATTGTGGCGGAACTGGGATACAGGCGCAAGGAAATCCCTTATGAGCAGCCCAAACGCCGGGCAGGCAAGACCCATAATAACTTTTACCGCCTGTATGACGCGGCCATGCTCAGCGTTACTTCCTATACAAAGGCGGGTCTGCGCCTGGCAACCATATTCGGAAGCATCTGCGCTGTCATAAGCATGCTGGTGGCCCTGGTATACCTGGTGATGAAACTCATTTGGTGGGACCGCTTCCCTGCAGGCATGGCGCCCATGCTGATTGGGATGCTGTTCCTGGGTTCCGTACAGCTGTTTTTCATTGGATTTTTAGGCGAATACATCATGAGCATTAACCAGAGGGTGATGAAGCGCCCGCTGGTCATTGAGGAAGAGCGGATTAATTTTGACAAAGAGGTTAGCGGCGAACAAGGTAAAGGCAAAGAAGATAAGGGTGGTGCAGAAGCATGAAGTATAAGATAGATGTTGTGCGTATCAGGGAGAATTCCATCACATTGAACGGATGGGCCATCGGTAAATCCCCTGAAAGCCGCGCTACCTTCCGGGTGGAGGATGAGAAGCGCCAGCCGGTCAAATTTAAACATGTTTCCACCCGAAGGGATGATGTGAGCCAGATATATTATAAGGCTGTCCATGACCGGGAGTTTGGTTTTGATATCCAGTTCCCCTATGAGCGGGGGAAAAGCTACTACCTGCTCATACGGTGCGAGGGGAAGCAGGCTAGGATTAAGTTCAATGAGGAGCTGATTGCGAAGCGGGCCAGCGTGTCACATAAGCGGATGGAGAAGATAAAGGACCTCATGAACATGGAGACAGTCCATGTGGCCATGGATTTCTGGAAGGAACACGGCCTTAAGGCGCTGGTGCTCAAGTCAAAGCACAAACTGCAGGGCATTGACAATGACTATGATTACAGCGAGTGGTATGACCTTACCAGGCCCACGGATGAGGAGCTGGCGGCCCAGCGCCAGAAGATATTTGATTTTGAACCCCTGCTGTCCGTGGTGATTCCTGCTTATAAGACGCCGGAGCGCTATCTCAGGGAAATGCTGGATTCCATTGTGGACCAGACGTACACTAACTGGGAGATATGCATTGCGGACGGCAGTCCCAGGGGGCAGGGCCTGGAGCGTGTCCTTAAGAAATACGCGGACAGGGATAAGCGCATCCGCTATGAAATCCTGGGAAGCAACCGGGGGATTGCGGGCAATACCAATGCTGCCTTGGATATGGCCCGGGGGGATTTCGTGATTCTGGCGGATCATGACGACACCCTTCCTTCCCATGCTTTTTATGAGGTGGTGAAGGCCATTAATGAACATCCTGGCTGTGAGGTCATTTACTCGGATGAGGACAAGCTGGACATGGATGGGAAGGCCCTCTTTGACCCCCATTTCAAGCCGGATTTTAACCGTGACCTGCTTACCAGCGTCAACTATATCTGCCACCTCTTTGTGGTGAGGAAGGATCTGCTTGAGACGGTTGGTGGATTCCGCCAGGAGTTTGACGGGGCCCAGGATTATGATTTCATATTCCGTTGTACGGAAGCGGCTGGGGAAGTTTACCATATTCCCAAGGTGCTGTATCACTGGAGATGCCATCAGGATTCCACCGCCAGCAATCCGGAGAGCAAGATGTATGCCTTTGAGGCCGGTTCCAGGGCCATCATGGCCCACTATGAGCGCATGGGAATCCAGGCGGAGCGGGTGGAAAAGGGAGTGGACTACGGCATTTACCATACGGTATTCAAGCTTCAGTCACAGCCCCTTGTATCCGTTATCATCCCCAATAAGGACCATGCCGGGGACCTGGATGTGTGCGTTAAGTCGCTGATGGAAAAGTCCTCCTACCAGAACCTGGAATTTATTGTGGTGGAAAATAACAGCACGGAAAAGGAAACCTTTGATTATTACGGGAAAATGCAGGCAATGCACAGCAACTTCCATGTGGTGACATGGGAAAAGGGCTTTAATTATTCCGCCATCAATAACTTTGGGGCAGGTTTTGCAAAGGGAGAGTACCTTCTCCTTCTGAATAATGATACAGAGCTTATAAACCCGGACAGCATCCAGGAAATGCTGGGATTCTGCCAGCGGGAGGACGTGGGGATTGCAGGGGCCAGGCTTCTGTATGCGGATGACACCATCCAGCATGCCGGTGTCGTGATTGGATTCGGCGGCATTGCAGGACACACGTTCATCGGTCTTCACAAGGCGGAAAACAGTTATTTCCACAGGGCCATGTGCGCCCAGGACTACAGCGCGGTGACCGCTGCATGCCTGATGACGAAAAAGTCCGTGTTCGACGCGGTGGGCGGCTTGAGTGAAGAACTGGCAGTGGCATTTAATGACATCGATTACTGCATGAAAGTGAGAGCCCTGGGGAAACTGGTAGTATATGCGCCCTATGCATGCTTCTACCATTATGAATCCAAGTCCAGGGGCCTGGAAGATACGCCTGAGAAGGTGAAACGGTTTAACCGGGAAGTTGCTATTTTCATTAAAAAGTGGCCGGATATCATCGTGAAGGGGGACCCCTATTATAATCCCAACCTGACCCTGCGCAAATCCAACTTTGCCCTCAGGGACCTGCTGAAGGAAAAGATAGGGGAACCGTACGACCTTAAGATTTATGAGCAGTTTGCTCCGGAGGATAAGTAGAGTTTACATGAGTGACACCAGAAATAACCCTAAGGGTAACCATAAGAAGGTGACCATTGTCATCCCTAATTACAACGGGCTGGCTTTCATGGAGCCGTGTTTTAAGGCGCTGGAGCTTCAGATATGCAGGGATTTCCAGGTCCTGGTTGTGGACAACGGTTCCACGGACGGAAGTGTGGAGTGGCTTAAGGAACATGATATACCTTCCATTTTCCTGGACAGCAACACCGGGTTTTCCGGTGCCGTGAACCGTGGGATCCGTGCGTCTTCCACCCCTTATGTCATACTTTTGAACAATGATACGGAACCGGACTGCCACTATGTGGGGGAAATGATTAAGGCCATTGAGCTTTCCCCTAAGATATTTTCCGTCAGCTGTAAAATGATACAGCTGTATCACAAGGAACTGATGGATGACGCAGGTGACATGTACAGCCTGCTTGGCTGGGCATACCAGAGGGGCGTGGGACGCCCTTCCTCCGGTTATAACAAGGCGTGCCGCATCTTTTCCGCCTGTGCGGGCGCGGCCATCTACCGCAGGGAAGTATTCGGGGAGATAGGATATTTTGATGAGATGCATTTTGCTTATCTGGAGGATCTGGATGTGGGATACCGGGCCAGGATTGCGGGATATGACAACATCTACTGCCCGTCCGCCGTGGTCTTTCATGTGGGGAGCGGCACCAGCGGTTCCAAGTATAATTCATTCAAGGTCCGCCTTGCTGCCCGCAACAATGTATACCTGAATTATAAGAACATGCCAGCGGTCCAGCTGGCCGTGAACCTGGTGCCCATCCTGGTGGGAGTGGGGCTTAAGTATATGTTCTTCAGGAAACGGGGCTTTGCCAGGGACTATGTGGATGGCCTGATGGAGGGCATTGCAACTGCGGGGAAATGCAGGAAGGTGCCATACCGTCCCCAGAATCTGGGAAATTATCTGGCCATAGAATGGGAATTGTTTACAGGCACCCTGATTTATATTTATGAGTTCACGGCCAGGCAGCTGGCCAAATTATGAAGTTTTTCGAAATTAAGAGAAATGTTATAGAATAATGCCGTTTTATCATGTATAATAACAACGATATTTACGGTATTAAGGGGAATCCCTGAGAAACCAAGGTGATATACAATGATAAAAGATAACCAGAAAAGGCTGAACCGCCTTCACATTCTGCTGGATATTTTGGTCACGTCTGCAGCCTATGCCCTGGCATGGTTCATTGTGGTCAGCGGCAAGGTACTGCCGGTGGACGTCGGGGTGCTGAAACCCCAGATATATTTCATGGCGCTTGTCTTCATAGTGCCGGTTTATCTGGTTCTGTATGCCAGTTTCCATCTGTATGTACCCAAGCGGATACAGGGACGGCGTTCGGAATTTGCCAATATCTGTAAAGCCAACGTCATTGGCCTGATGATTTTTACATTCGTGCTGTTTGGAGCGCGTAGGTTCATCCAGCATAATGAATATTTTTCCACCAGGATGCTGCTGGCATTTTTTGTTTCCAATATTATCCTGATGGAAACAGAGCGGATGTGCATACGGCTGTTCCTGCGTTCCCTGCGGACCAATGGGTACAACCAGAAACATGTCCTGCTCATCGGTTACAGCCGTGCGGCAGAGGGATTTATTGACAGGGTCAGTGTGAACCCGGAGTGGGGATACCATGTCCAGGGAATCTTGGATGACCATCAGAAACCGGGATATGCATACAGGAAGGTTCAGGTCCTGGGACCCACGGACCATCTGGAGACATTCTTAGCTTCCAATACACTGGATGAAATCGCTATTACGCTGAGCATAAAGGAATATGCCAATCTGGAGCAGATTGTGGCAGCCTGCGAGAAGTCGGGCGTGCATACAAAGTTTATTCCCGATTATAATAATATAATACCAACCATACCTTATATGGAAGACCTTCAGGGACTTCCGGTTATCCATATCCGCAGGGTGCCCCTTACCGGGGTGTTCAATGCCACCATGAAACGGATTGTGGATATCGTCGGCGCCTTGTTTGGTCTGATTGTATTTTCACCGGTCATGCTGCTGACGGCAATGCTGATTAAGATTACTTCCCCTGGCCCTGTGTTCTTCAGCCAGGAACGGATTGGGCTTCACAATCATCCTTTTAAGATGTACAAGTTCCGTTCCATGGAAGTGCAGGACCCCAGTAAGGAGAAGAAGCAGTGGACCACCCCGCATGACCCGAGGGTGACGCCGGTGGGACATTTCATACGCAAGACCAGTATCGATGAGACACCGCAGTTCTTCAACGTCCTCATAGGGGATATGAGCCTGGTGGGGCCGCGTCCGGAACGGCCGCTTTTTGTTGAGAAGTTCAAGGAGGAAATCCCCCGCTACATGATTAAGCATCAGGTCCGCCCAGGTCTGACTGGATGGGCCCAGGTGAACGGATACCGCGGGGATACATCCATTACCAAGAGAATTGAACATGATTTGTATTATATTGAGAACTGGAGTATTGGTTTTGACTTTAAGATTATGTTTTTAACCGTATTTAAAGGATTTATTAATAAAAATGCATATTGATATGCATGCCGTATACGTTTAAAATACTCCTATGAAGCATGGCGTGGTATGGAACACGCCCCGGTGCTCCATGAGGGAATGAGGATGGACGAATGAATCGTGATTTAGAAAATGGATTTGGACAGGAAGATGAAAGATTGAGAAGCCGCAGCAGGCAGCGCCGGGACAGCGCTGGCGTTGGGGCTGATTCAGATACAACGTTTCCCAGACGTTCCAGAACCGGGGCAGAAGGCGGCAGTACAGGCCGTCCGGCCGGAGCCGCAGGACGGCCGGGGCCGGCTGTCCGGGGCAGGGATGAACGGGAAGGGTATACGGGTCAGGAAACGGGAGGCCGTGCAGCGGGAGAAAACCAGATGGCGGGAAGCCGTACAGCGGGGGAAAGCCGGATGGCGGGAAGCCGTGCAGCAGTTGGGAACCGGGGGTCAGGAAACCGTACAGCAGGGGAAGACCGGATGGCAGGAAGCCGTGCAGCGGGGGACAGCCGGATGGCAGGAAGCCGTACAGTAGGAGAAAACCAGGTGGCAGGAAGCCGTGCAGCGGGGGGAAGCCGAATGGCGGGAAGCCGTGCAGTAGGAGAAAACCAGGTGGCAGGAAGCCGTGCAGCAGTTGGGAACCGGATGGCAGGAAACCGTATAGCGGGGGATGACCGGATGGCAGGAAACCGTACAGCAGGGGAAAGCCGGATGGCAGGAAGCCGTACAGCGGGGGAAAACCAGGTGGCGGGAAGCCGTACAGCGGGGGAAAACCAGGTGGCGGGAAGCCGTACAGCGGGGGAAGACCGCATAGCCGGAACCCGTACAGCAGGCCAGATGGCGGGTAGTCCTGTTCCAGGCCGCCGTGTGGCCGGGGATTCCGGAGCAGCCGGTGGACGTGCGGCCGGGAGCCGTGCATCCATTGACGGTTCTGTGCCGGGAGGCCGTGGACCTGCGGATGGCCGTGTGACCGGAAACCGTGGAACAGCAGATGGTCGTGTGTCAGGAAGCCGAGCAGCGGCAGGCAGCCGCGCGGCGGGAAACCGAGCAGCGGCAGATAACACTGTGGCAGTAAGCCGTGGAACCACAGATAACCGTGGAACCGCAGATTACCGTGCAGCCGGGACCAGACAAAGCCGCATCTACACGCCGGAAACCGACCTGGGTGAAGACAGGGGGCGCGGGGGCAGGGAGAATGCATTCCGCAGGAATGATAAGGATGGACCGGATGGTCCGGGCAGGAAATCGGCCCGGGAGGCCGCGGCAGCGGATTCCTCAGGAAACGGCGGCAGAAGGAAAGCAAGGACCATTGCAGCCTTGATTGTAGCGGAAGTGTTCGCGCTGTTAGTTATATTTGGCGCCAGATATGTCCTTCAGCAGGCGAACCGGATTCAGAGGGATCCTAATTTCAAGATAGAAGATGAGACCAACCCGTATCTGGCAGTTGATAAAGTGGAAAACATGGAAGGATACTGGACGGTAGCTCTTTTTGGAGTGGACAGCCGTGACAATTCCCTGGGTAAAGGGAATAATACGGATGTCATCATCATTGCTAACGTAAACCAGAAAAACGGCGAGATTAAGCTGGTCAGCATTTTCAGGGATACGTACCTGAACCTGGATGATGACGGTACCTATAATAAGATTAACCAGGCATATGCCAGAGGAGGCCCTAAACAGGCAATCAAGGCCCTGAACAAGAACCTGGATATCCAGATTGACGATTACGCCACCTTTAACTGGAAGGCAGTGGCTGATTCCATCAACATATTAGGGGGCGTGGATATAGAACTGAGCAAGGCCGAGTTTTACTATATCAATGCATATATCACAGAGACCGTTGAGGCCACCGGAGTTGCATCCCAGCATCTGAAATCAGCCGGCATGAACCACCTGGACGGTGTTCAGGCAGTGGCCTATGCAAGGCTTCGTAAAATGGATACGGACTTTGCCAGGACGGAGCGCCAGAGGGAGATTATCCAGCAGTGCTTCGGCAAGCTGAGACAGGCGAATTTCTCGGTAATCAACAATGTGATGGAAGTTGTGTTTGAGCAGATCCTTTCCAGCGTGACCCTGAATGATATCATTCCGGCCGCCAAGAACCTGACAAAATATACCATCGTGGATACCATGGGATTCCCCAAAGCCAGAAGCGATGCCAATATGGGCAAGAAAGGTGACTGTGTCATCCCGCAGACTCTGGAGAGCAACGTGATTGAGCTTCATAAATTCCTGTTTGACGAGGAGGATTACCAGCCCAGTGACATGGTAAAGAAAATCAGCGCAAAGATATCGGCTGATTCAGGTCTGTATAAGGAAGGAAAGCCGATTGAAAGCGTAGGGACAGACGGCGGCTATATACCAAAGCCCACTGAACCATCCAAGAGCACGGAAGAATCCACCACGAAGAATGGGACAGATGAGTCTGAATCCAGCACATCGGAGACGGATGAGGGCGTTCTTGACTATGAAAATGAGTGGGACCTTGAGACGGATGAATTTGGCAATGTCATAGACCCGCCGGAAGATTATTATCCCGGAGGTACCAGGCCATCATCCGGCAACCGGCCTGGAGGAGGCACCTCAGGCACCATCCCTTATCCTGGATACACCACGGCGCCGGCGGATGAATCCAATGGAAACCTGACTTATCCTGGTTCCCCAACATCCCCGGGGGACAGCAGTACAGGACCGGGAGCAGTCACCCAGCCATATCCGGGAAGTACCAACGGAACCACGGCAGCTTACCCCGGTAGCACCAAGGCCACTACGGCAGCCTATCCCGGTAGCACCAAGGCCACCACGGCGCCATACCCGGGAAGCAACAACGGGACCACGGCGCCCAGCCCGGGAAGTACCAACGGAACCACGGCGCCGAGTCCTGGAAGCAACAGCGATGAATATGTACCAGGCGGGCCAGGCTCCATCATTATCGGGCCGGGACTTTAGCAACAGGAATCAACAGGGACCAGCAGGAATGTTACGGTATGGTAGCATGTCAACCTGCTGGTCCTTTTTATTACTATATTTAGAAAATGGTCACATTTTTATCACAAATCACTGCTACAGTATAATCGTAATACTTGTGAGGATGAGAAAGGGGATACACAGATGTACGATAACGATTAGGAATACGGATGGAAGTCTTACGACAACCAGGGATATGATGACCGTCAATATAATGGGGCGCAGACAGGGCCGGGCTTTTCTGGCGGACAGGGACCGTTCCGTAATCAGGGACCTGATTATGACCAGCGCCCTCCAAAGAAAAAAGGAGGCCTCTTGAAAAAAGCAGCCCTCATAACGGCCGGGGCAATCCTGTTCGGCGCGGTGTCGGGCGGAGTCATGGTGGGGGTTAATGTGGCTGCCTCCAGGTATCTGGATATCTATGCATCAGCTGATGCCCAGGCCAGCCAGGAGACTAACCCGCCTGCGCAGGAACCTGACCAGGGGCAGAACGTGCAGAAGGACCAGGGCAACAGCGGCTCCCAGCAGAAGTCAAGGGCGGCAGTGGCGGATGTATCGGATATTGTGGAAGAGGCCATGCCCACCGTGGTTGCAATTACCAGCACCACTGTATATCAGAACAATAATTTTGGTTATGGCTGGTTTTTCGGGGGACCGCAGACTTACGAGGTTCCCAGCAGCGGTTCGGGGATTATTGTAGGGGAAAATGACAAGGAACTTCTGATTGTTACCAACAATCATGTGGTGGAAGACTCCACCTCCCTGAAGGTTGCGTTTATTGATAATGAGGTGGTGGATGCCACCATTAAGGGAACTGATGCAGAGACGGACCTGGCAGTCATATCAGTGCCGCTGGAGCAGATTAAGACAGATACCAGAAGTAAGATTTCCATTGCCAAGCTGGGGAATTCAGATGACCTGAAGGTGGGGCAGGGTGTCATAGCCATTGGCAATGCCCTTGGGTACGGACAGTCCGTCACGGTGGGATATGTGAGTGCTCTGGACCGTGAAGTCCGTGTGTCTAATAACTCCACCAGGACCCTGCTGCAGACAGATGCAGCCATCAATCCTGGCAACAGCGGGGGCGCGCTTCTTAACATGAAGGGCGAGGTGATTGGAATCAATGCAGCCAAGTATTCCTCCACGGAGGTGGAGGGCATCGGCTATGCAATCCCCATTTCCAAGGCACAGGATATCATGAGCCAGCTTATGAACCGGAAGACCATGAATCCGGTGGCGGAGGAAAAACGCGGGTATCTGGGAATCCAGGGCACCAGCGTGGACGAGGAAGCCGCCAGTTCGTTCGGAATGCCCAGGGGCGTCTACATTTACAAAATCCTGGGTGACGGGGCAGCGGCTGTGTCGGACCTGCGGGAAAAGGATATCATCACAAAGGTGGACGGACAGTCTGTCAAGACCATGACCCAGCTCCAGGAACTGCTGGCCTGCTATGAACTGGGAGAGCAGATTGAACTTACGGTCCAGACCCAGGTGGACGGTCAGTATAAAGAACGGACCGTTCAGGTGACCCTTAAGGCAATGCCTGAGGAATCCAGCCAGAATGTACTTCAGTAAAATGAAATTTTTCAAAACAATATGAAATGAAAATGCTTCCTCTTGTTTGGGGAAGCATTTTGTTATATACTTATGCCAATGGCATGAACATGCCAGCGTGTTTCCGCATATTGGCGGGAAGGCCTTTTAACAGAGAGGAGAACTGACTTTGAGCGATAAAGACAATAACCAGGATGTGAACCCATCCGGTCCGGATATAGAGGAACCAAAGGACGATGAACATTACGAGAAGGTCTGCTATATGTGCCGCAGGCCGGAGAGCAAGGCAGGACAGATGATATCCATGCCCGGCGGCATGAACCTGTGCCATGACTGTATGCAGAAGGCATTTGATTCTGTCACAAAGGGCGGCATGGACTTTTCAAAGCTGGGTAATATACCATATATGAACATGAACCTCAGTGACCTGAACACAACCCCTCCCGCCATGGAGATACCTAAGAAGCAGAAGATTAAGAAGAAGACCCAGGAACAGCCGGTCCTTACCATGAAGGATATCCCGGCCCCGCACATTATAAAGAGCAGGCTGGACGAGTATGTCATTGGACAGGAAAAGGCAAAGAAGGTGGTTGCGGTGGCTGTCTACAACCATTATAAGCGTGCGTTCATGGATAACAGGCCGGCACAAGGGGATGCGGCGCCGGATGAGGATATTGTGATTGAGAAGTCCAATATCCTGATGATCGGACCCACTGGAAGCGGCAAGACCTATCTTGTGAAGACACTGGCCCGCCTCTTAGATGTGCCCCTGGCCATTGCGGACGCAACCTCGCTTACAGAGGCAGGATACATCGGCGATGATATTGAGAGCGTGGTGTCCAAGCTTCTGGCGGCAGCTGACAATGATGTGGAGAGGGCGCAGCGTGGTATTATCTTCATTGATGAGATTGATAAGATTGCCAAGAAGAAGCAGACCAATACCAGGGATGTCAGCGGTGAGTCCGTGCAGCAGGAGCTTCTTAAGCTTTTGGAGGGGAGCACGGTGGAGGTGCCGGTGGGTTCCAACCAGAAGAATGCCATGACCCCCATGGCAACGGTCAACACGGATAATATACTGTTTATATGCGGAGGGGCCTTCCCGGACCTGGAGGAGATCATAAAAGAACGCCTTAAGAAGAAATCCTCCATGGGCTTTGGTTCAGTCCTCAAGGATACATATGATAATGACCCTGATATCCTTAAGCATGTGACCAACGAAGACCTGAGGGCATTCGGCATGATTCCGGAATTCCTTGGAAGGCTGCCGGTGACGGTGACCCTTCAGGGGCTGACTGAGGATATGATGGTGCGTATTCTGAAGGAACCTAAGAACGCCATTACCAAGCAGTATGAGAAACTGCTGTCCATGGACGAGGTGAAGCTGGTGTTTGAGGATGATGCGCTCCGCTGGATTGCCGAGGAGGCGGGAAAGCGTGGAACCGGCGCCAGGGCGCTCCGGGCAATCTTAGAGGAATTCATGCTTGATATCATGTATGAGATACCCAAGGATTCCAACATCGGTTCCGTGGTGGTTACCCGTCCGTATCTTGAGAAGAACGGAGGCCCCCTGATACAGATGAGGGGATAGCATGTTACAGCACAAATAAACTGCCTGCATACTGCCTGTTCATTCCCTTAGACGAAGGAATGTTTCATATAAATCCAGTGCCCCATATCCCCATTCACGGTTGGGATATGACAGCGCTGGATTTCTTCTTGCCCCGCGGATCAGATATGCCTTGATGGATGCCTCGCTCATGGTGATGTTATGTCCCTCCACAATTCCCCAGCTCAGAAGGTTTGCAACAGCCCCGGCCACATGGGCAGCTGCCACGGAGGTGCCTGTGCGGGTGGTCATGGGTACTGCGGCAGCTCCGGCAGGCCCAATCCCCCGCCCGACAGCAGGTCCAGCAATATTGACCCCGGGAGCAGCGATATCGGGTTTGACCAGCCCGCCCACGGTATAGCCCCGGCTGGAATGGATGTAAATACTGTTATTTAAATGATTATAAGCCCCAACCGTAATGGGAGAAGCCGTATTGCCTGGCAAGGTGATGGTGGTATATGGGTTTGGGGAAAGGAATACGGTCTCATCGGATATCAGGCCCTGGGATGGAAGCCACAGATGGAACTGTCCGGTCAGGTACTGCGTATTGAATACACGTATTTTCCAGATTCCGGTAGTGGGAGCCTGGAAACGCATGAAAATCAATTGTTTTCCGGAGCCAGCTTCAATCAGCTGGTAATTCACGGTAATGACCGTGGGTTCCAGCAGGAAAGGGATAGAGGTTTCATTTCCGGCAATAATAGGAATACGGCTTATGATTTCACCGCTGGGGGAAATAAAGCCGACCGAGTAGGTATCTGCGGTGGAAGCCCACAGTTCCACAACGAATCCCAGTTCTGATTCCGGCTGTCCCACACGTATCTCCACGTCATCCCATTCCTGTCCGCTGGGAATGGTGCCTTCATAGTGGTGTCCCAGCCCGGTTTCATTGCCCGCCGCAATGACAGTTGCCGCGCCCAGGCTCCGGCTGATATCCTGAAGCGTAATACTTAAGGGTGAGGTCCCTTCGTGGCTTCCAAGGTTGGAACCCAGGCCCAGAAGGATGACCATGGGTTTCCTCAGGCGGTAGGCTTCCACGCGCAGGTATTTGATCCCCATCATGATGTCATTTTCCTGATAGGCATCCGCGTCACTTCGGACAAGATAAAAGTCACGGAGATACTGTTTGGCTGGTTTCAGTTTCACCACCACCAGCTCGCTTTCAGGCGCGGCCCCGGTAAAATCCTGGGCAGGCACCGAAGCGCCTGCTGCAATGCCTGCCAAGAAGGTCCCATGCCCATTGGTATCAGTGGAGGGGACCAGGGCCAGTGGGGTGTCAGAGGCCAGGGCAGCATTGATCTGTTCCCGTGTATATTCAGTCCCATAAGACGCGCCGCTGCCTGGATAACGGTCAGGCACACCGGGAGGAAGGATGTCCTTGTCTTCAGGCAGGCTCTGGTCCCAGATGCTGTTTATCCTGGTGGTGCCATCCGGGTTTTGGAACAGGGGATTGGTATAATCGATACCTGTGTCTATCAGGCCGATGAGTACGCCGCGCCCGCGGTTGCCCAGGGCAGGAGAGGCAAATGTGGAAGTAATGCCGGATACTTCCATGCTGGAACTGTCCAGGAGACTGAACAGCCCGGGCACACTGTAGTATGAATATTTGCGCAGGGAGATAGGCAGCACTGTGTCTAAAGGCGTATAGATGATGTTGTAATCCGGGCTGACATAATCTATACAGGGAATATCAGCCGCGTTCCCTACAATCTGCTGCTGGCTTCCATAGCGATAGATAAAATCTGCGATTGATTCTGAGGCTGAATTAAATGGGCAGTCTGCCATGACACACCTCGTACAGGACATTTGATATTAGTATATGCTGATTTTTAGAAACCTTTCACTGGACGGCTGTGTGAAACCATAGTAAAATGAAAGAAAAGCGTGGAAAGGAAGGCTGGTTTATGATATATGGCTGGATAATAGGCGGTCTGACAGCACTGGACCTTGGGATAAAAAGTGTGGTAGAAGGGCAGGAGGATGGGACATTTCCAAGGGAGCTGCCAAACTCCCGGGGGATGATTAAGCTTCATAAGAACCATAATTCCGGTTTCCCATTTGGATTTCTCAAGGAACGGCCGGAACTGGTAAAGGTGGTCCCGCTGATGGTCATATCCGCCATGGCAGGCGCATTGTGCTCCCTTTTGCAGGGAAAAGGAAAGACAGCACAGAAGCTGGGGCTTTCCATCATCATAGGAGGCGCCCTCAGCAATCTCTATGACCGTCTGGTACGCGGGTATGTGGTGGATTACTTTTCCATAGAGTGGAACCGGCTTAAGAAAGTGGTATTCAACCTGGGGGACATGTTCGTGTTCCTGGGCAGCGCTGTCATCATGGCGGAGCAGGTGGTGCTAAGCCTGGCGGAGACAGCGGGAAAGGTCAGGAAAAAGTAATCCCTGACTGGTGGATTGACAGAAGATGATTGGATTCCGGAATGCTTCCGGATAAGGGGAACAGGCGCCTGCGGTAAAGCGGGCGCCTGTTCCTGGTTTAACGGCAGGTTTTGGCGTGGTTTGTGGTTTTGGACCTGTTTAAACTGATTTTAGCTGATTTGAACTGTTTTTAGCTTATCATCCCGCCGATGGTCCCGCCCAGCGCGCATACACCCATGACAGTGACAGAACGTTCCATGTCAATGGGAGAGCCCATGTTCATGGCCCAGGATACGGCGAACAGGACCACGAAATAAAACAGGCCGGACAAAAGCCCCCAGAAGAACCGGCGCTGGCGGATTCCCTTTCCGGCCAGCAGGCCGCCGGCCAGGCAGGTGACGAAGTACACTGCAAATACCATGAGATTTACCTGTCCCTCTTTCAGATGCAGTTTATACAGGGCAAACGCTAGGGCGGCCAGGAGGATTCCGGACAGCACATAGGAGATGAGCAGGGAGCGGATCATGGGTTTTACGATGCCATTTTCCATAGGATTGTTCTCCTTCATAAGAATCTATGTTGAAGTATATTCCCGGGGGCGCCATTAATATGACAAACCTTTATAATTTACCGTTGCAAGGGGCTTTAACCTGTGTTATAATTTCAAGGAATTATATTTTGGATAAGAGGAGGTGCCGTAATATGAAGCACGTTAAGACATTGAATACGAATACCTTAAAAGACACCATGAAGAAGGGTGGCTGCGGCGAGTGCCAGACTTCCTGCCAGTCAGCATGTAAGACATCCTGCACGGTTGGCAACCAGAGCTGTGAGAACGCGAACCGCTGATACACAGGTGTGTATGGCGCAGTACTGATTTGAGATACGTACAGGAATTTGGTAGAAAGCCCCTATGGTCGATGGGATTATAGGGGCTTTGCCACGCAAAGGAGTTGGGGCTTGCCCCTTAGAAAGAGAGAGTAGATCCGTGATTCATCAATTTATAAATAATGGTTACCATATCATACTGGATGTGAACAGCGGTTCCGTCCATGTGGTGGACCCGGTTGTGTATGATGCTGTGGAAGTGGTATCAGGGCTGGTTCCTGAGATGGAAAAGCCGGAGCCCCTGTCAGCCAAAGTCAAATCAGATGTATTTGACCGCCTGTGGGGCAGATATACCCCTGAGGAGCTGGGGGAGGCGCTGGAGGATATCCAGGAGCTGATTGATATGGAACAGCTTCTGACAAAGGATATTTACCATGATTTCGTGGTGGATTTTAAAAAGCGTAAGACCGTGGTCAAGGCATTGTGCCTCCATATTGCCCATGACTGTAACCTGGCCTGCCGCTACTGTTTTGCAGAGGAAGGCGAGTACCATGGCCGCCGCGCCCTGATGAGCTATGAGGTGGGAAAAAAGGCCCTGGATTTCCTCATTGCCAATTCCGGTAACAGGGAACACCTGGAGGTGGATTTCTTTGGCGGGGAGCCGCTCATGAACTGGGACGTGGTAAAACGCCTGGTGGAATACGGCCGTTCCAAGGAAGAGGAGTTCCACAAGAAATTCCGTTTTACCATCACCACCAACGGCGTGCTGCTTAATGACGAGATTATGGATTTCTGCAATAAGGAAATGAGCAATGTGGTCATGAGCCTGGATGGACGCAAGGACGTCAATGACAGGATGCGGCCCTTCCGCAATGGAAGCGGCAGCTATGAACTGACGGTTCCCAAGTTCCAGAAGTTTGCAAAGAGCAGGGGCCAGAAGGATTACTATGTCCGCGGGACATTTACAAGGAACAACCTGGACTTTGCGGCAGATGTGCTCCACTACGCGGACCTGGGCTTTGAGCAGATGTCCATGGAACCGGTCGTGTCTGACCCGGCTGAGGATTATTCCATCCGCCAGGAGGATATCCCGGCCATCCTGGCTGAGTATGATAAGCTGGCCCTGGAGTATATCAGGCGTAAGAAGGAAGGAAGGGGATTTAATTTCTTCCACTTCATGCTGGACCTGACAGCAGGTCCCTGCGTTGCCAAGCGCATGGCGGGATGCGGTTCCGGCACCGAGTACCTGGCAGTCACGCCATGGGGGGATTTCTATCCCTGCCACCAGTTTGTGGGTCAGGAGCAGTTCCTTATGGGCAACGTGGACACGGGCATCGTGAATACGGATATCAGGGATGAATTCAAGACGTGCAATGTGTATGCAAAGCCGGGCTGCAAGGACTGTTTTGCAAGGTTCTACTGCAGCGGCGGATGTTCAGCCAATGCATACAACTGTAGCGGTTCCATTAACGGCGCTTACGAAATCGGCTGTGAGATGCAGAAAAAGCGTATTGAGTGCGCCATCATGATTAAAGCTGCTCTTGCAGATGACGAGGCTTAATGATATGAAATATCAGGTAATAACAAAGGACGGAAAGGCAAAACGGGCCAGGATGGAGACAGTCCACGGCGTCATTGAGACACCGGTATTCATGAATGTGGGGACGGTGGGCGCAATCAAGGGCGCTGTGTCCACGGATGATCTGCGTGAAATCAATACCCAGGTGGAACTGTCCAATACCTACCATCTTCACGTCCGCACAGGCGACAAGCTGATTAAAGAATTTGGCGGCCTGCACAAATTCATGAACTGGGACAGACCCATCCTTACGGATTCCGGCGGTTTTCAGGTATTTTCCCTGACCAAGCTGCGCAAAATCAAAGAGGAAGGCGTTTACTTCAATTCCCATATAGACGGCCATAAGATATTCATGGGGCCGGAGGAAAGCATGCAGATACAGTCCAATCTTGGCTCCACCATTGCCATGGCATTTGACGAATGTCCTCCCAGCCATGCAAGTGACGGATATATCCGCCAGTCCGTGGACCGTACCACAAGGTGGCTTCACAGGTGCAAGGAGGAGATGGCAAGGCTTAATTCCCTGCCGGATACCGTGAACCGTGAACAGCTTCTGTTCGGCATCAACCAGGGCGGTGTTGTGGATGAAATCCGTGTGGAACATGCCAGGACCATCCGGGAGATGAATCTGGACGGCTATGCGGTGGGCGGGCTTGCAGTGGGCGAGAGCCATGAGGAAATGTATCACATCCTGGATGTGACGGTCCCCCATCTGCCGGAAGAAAAGCCGGTCTATCTCATGGGTGTGGGAACGCCGGCCAACATCCTGGAGGCAGTGGACCGGGGAGTGGATTTCTTTGACTGTGTCTATCCATCCAGGAACGGACGGCATGGCCATGTGTACACCAACCACGGCAAGCTGAACCTTTTCAACCAGAAATACGAACTGGATCCAAGACCCATTGAAGAGGGCTGCGGCTGTCCGGCCTGCCGTTCCTACAGCAGGGCCTATATCCGCCATCTGCTGAAAGCAAAAGAAATGCTGGGAATGAGATTATGTACCTTGCATAATTTGTATTTTTATAATACAATGATGAAAGAGATTCGCGACGCCATCGAGGAGCACCGCTACGCAGAGTACAAAGCGGCCAAGCTTGCAGGCATGGAAAGCTCCGCCAAGGCTAATGAATAATAAACTACTGTGGCGAGGCGGCAGTAGGTATGAAGGAGGAAAATAAGAATGAATACAAGTAGTCCGATCTTCTGGATTCTCTATATTGTTCTTCTGGGTGGTATGTTATACTTCATGGCAATCCGTCCTCAGAAGAAGGAGAAGCAGAGACAGCAGCAGCTGCTCAACAGTGTTGCAGTAGGTGACACCATACTGACCAGCAGCGGATTTTACGGCGTCATCATCGACATGACGGATGATACCGTAATTGTTGAATTCGGCAACAACAAGAACTGCCGTATTCCTATGCAGAAGGCTGCCATTGTTCAGGTAGAGAAAGCGGAAGCCTGATCATGACACGAAACCCGGGGCCCTGTCCCGGGTTTTCTGATATATATCGCATTATTTCATATCAATGCCTGACAGGAGGAAAATTGGATGATTAAGAATATAGTCTTTGACATGGGGCAGGTGCTGGTCAGCTATGTGGGGAACCTGGTGTGCCAGATATACATAGAGGATGAGCAGGAGAGGAAGGATGTAAGCACATCCGTATTTGTCTCGCCGGAATGGATCCTTCTGGACATGGGCGTCATGTCCGAGGAAACAGCCCTTCGGAAGATGCAGGAGCGCCTGGACACGGAGCGCAAGCGCGAACAGGCTGAATGGTGTTTCCGGCACTGGCATGAGTATAACATGAAACCCAAAGAGGGGATGGCGGAAGTGGTACAGTGGCTTAAATCCATGGGCTATGGCATTTACCTCTGTTCCAATGCATCGGTCCGTCTTCTTAATTGCTACAAAGAGGTAATCCCGGCCATTGACTGTTTTGACGGCGTTCTGTTCTCGGCAGAGGTGCAATGCCTGAAGCCGCAGAAGGAGATGTACCAGCACCTGTTTGACCGTTTCCATCTAAATCCGGAAGAGTGTTTCTTTGTGGATGACCTGAGCCTGAATATCGAAGGCGCCCGCAAGTGCGGGATGGACGGGTATTGCTTTGAGGATGGGGACGTGGATAAGCTGAAGACGGTCCTGGCATCCCTCAACCGGTAGAAGGCCGGTGCGCAGTACCTACATATATGTATAGAGGAAGTTAGACGTGGAAGAGTATGTAGATAGAAGAGTATGTAGATAAAGAGCATGTAGATGGAAGAGTATGTACATAGAATAATCCATAAGGGATACATAGAAAAAGCTCCGCACCTTTCGGTACGGAGCAATTTTCTTAGGATTTCGGATTTTCAAAAAGGGTTGAAGGATAGTTGTTAAATATTCGTGCATCTCTTATGTACTTAGTATAGCATGCAATCCTCCAGAATGTTTGAATGTTCCTTGAATAGATTATTAAGAAATTCTTAAAATTGGCCCATACGCCGTAAAGCCTGAAATTACGTCATGTTATGCACACTGACAGTATTTTCGGGTATTTTTTTGCGGAAAATCAGTATTATCAGGAAAAGACAGGTAATGTTTATGGATAAGATGGGAAATTTGAACAGTGGATAATCAGATGAAGATATTTGAGATAGGAGAATATGGGATGAACGTGGAGGGGTGGATTTAGGGCAGGGAAATATAGGACAGGGTAGTATAGGATAGGGAAATATAGGATAGGGAAATATAGGACCGGGTAGTATAGAAGAGGGAAATATAAAATAGAAAAGTATAAGAATAGAAAGGTTAAAGATAGAAAAATATGAAACAGAGAGAGGATTAACAAAAAAGCCAGGGGATTGACCCTGACATAAGTTACCATGAGTATAGCTCCCTTGTCATGTGCCTGCTCATCACTTGGCCCATAAACGGGGGGATGGCCCGGTCTGGTCCGCCCTTATGGGCGCCAGTACCGGGCCGCGTCATCTCTGACTGAAACCAATATATCATAGTTTGGGTTGAAACTCAATAGAAGTCAGATAATCGTAATGAAGCGTAATATTTCTTACAAAAAAGGTGGGACATTGCGAAAGAAAGTATGAAGGAAAGATAGCCTGCAGACGGGACTGACACTTACAGAATAAAATACTTACAGAATAAAACATTTACGGAATAAAATACCTGAAAAACAAGAAACCCACCGGATACATCAGTACCAATGTATCCAGGTGGGTTTTACCAGTGGAAGTAATGGGGCTCGAACCCATGACCTTTCGCGTGTGAGGCGAACGCTCATCCCAGCTGAGCTATACTTCCGTCCATGAGAATATTATAGCACGATAAGGCGGAATTACAAGAGGATATTCCCACAAATGTAAAAAATTTGCAGACTAACGGTTTTATCCTGACTGGAGTCAGGACAGATAATTTGCATAAAAATTTTATGATTTCTGAATATTGTACTTTCTGCTATATTATAGTATTATGATATCAAATCAATTGGGGGATAAAAACAAAAAAGGAGGTATTTCTGTGCAGCGTTTTGAAGATTTGAAAAAGATGATGGATGTGGCTTCCGGACGGAGGAAGGCATCTTTGGTCCTGAAACACGGGACAATCGTGAATGTCTTTACTGAGAAGACAGAGGTGGCCGATATAGCCATTGAGGACGGATACATAGCAGGAATCGGGGAATATGATGGGGAAGAGAATGTGGACATGACAGGCCGATATATATGCCCGGGGTTCATTGACGGACATATCCACATTGAGAGTTCCATGGTGTCCCCTCCGGAATTTGAAAAGGCGGTACTGCCCCATGGGACAACGGCAGTCATTGCCGACCCTCATGAGATTGGCAATGTGGCGGGCTGCCAGGGCATTGATTATATGCTGGAGGCAACAGCCGGTCTGGATCTGGACGTATACATCATGATGCCTTCCTGCGTGCCTTCCACGGGACTGGATGAATCAGGGGCAGTGCTGGGGGCGGCTGATATAAAACCATATTATGACAACCCGCGTATACTGGGACTGGCTGAGGTGATGGACTCCGTGGGTGTGGTTGGGGGATTGAAGGACCTTCTGGATAAGATAGGGGAGGCTGCGTACCGGGATAAGGTGATAGACGGCCATGCGCCCTTCCTGGGAGGAAAGGCGCTTAACGCATATGTCTGTTCCGGCGTCCTCTCGGACCATGAATGTTCTGACATCAGTGAGGCCCTTGAAAAGCTGGGGCGGGGTCAGTGGATCATGATAAGGGAGGGAACGGCAGCCAGGAACTTAGAGGCCCTGATGCCGCTTTTTGAGGCGCCCTACTATGAGCGCTGTATGCTGGTGACGGATGACAAGCATCCAGGCGACCTGATTTCCATAGGACATATTGATTATATCATCCGGAAGGCGGTTTCCCTTGGCGCAGACCCCATAAAGGCCATAAAGATGGGAACTTATAATGCTGCGCGGTATTTTGGGCTGAAGGACAGGGGCGCCGTGATGCCGGGAATGCGTGCGGATCTGGCTGTACTGGAAAATCTCGTTGATTTTTGCGTGACCCGCGTATATAAGGATGGTATACTGGCAGCGGAAAACGGAAGATGCCTGCATGAAAAGCCGGACAGAAGCCGGGAACTGGAACAGGCCTATCCTGCTGTATTCGATTCCTTCCATATGGATGAGGTTACGTTAAACGATATTGCATATGAAAAAAAGGGGAACATGCAGAGGGTAATCCAGTTCAAGCCCCATGAGCTTCTGACGGAAGAGCGGATTGTGCCATGGCAGGAACATACGGAGGGAACCGCGCCGGGAGTCAGTTTAAAGTCCGATATAGTAAAGGCGGCTGTTTTTGAACGCCACCTGCATACGGGACACACAGGAATCGGTTTTATCGGCGGATACGGTCTTAAAAGCGGTGCGGTAGCCACCAGCGTGGCCCATGACTCCCACAATCTGATTGTCATAGGAACCAATGATAATGACATGGTCCTGGCGGCCAACACGGTCAGACGGAATAAAGGCGGCCTTGCCGTAGCCGTGGACGGACAGGTGGCAGGGGAACTGGCCCTTCCGATCGGAGGCATCATGACCGGGGCATCGGTCCATGAGGTGGAGGAACAGCTGGAGAACCTGAAGCAGAAAACACTGGAGTTAGGAATCAGCGCGGATATAGATGCGTTCATGACATTGGCCTTCGTCAGCCTGCCGGTCATCCCGAAACTCAGGATTAATACATATGGGGTGATAGATGTGGAGCGGCAGGAGGTTGTGGAGGCATCCTTCTGATCAGGCATCCTTTTATTTGTTAGCGGTATTTTCCCAGGCTATCCCCGGCCACAGTGGAACCGAATCCATTTCCGGAGAATATCCTAATAAAAAAAGGAGAATATCGTGATGTGAATCAGGCAAGAGAAGACATAAATTGTGACATCGTATATTCCATGGGAATCACGGGGAAAGGGGTTGGTGTCGCGGTCCTGGACACCGGCGTTTATCTCCATGAGGATTTTAAAGATAGAGTAACAGCGTTTGCTGATTATGTAAACCATAGGACCCAGCCTTATGATGACAACGGGCATGGGACCCATATATCAGCCATTATAGGAGGGAGCGGCGTTTCCTCCGAGGGAAAGTACAGGGGGGTGGCGCCTGGGAGCAGCATCATATCAGTCAAGGTGCTGGACCACAAGGGAAATGGATATGCCTCCGATGTACTGGCAGGATTAAAATGGATAAGGGAACACAAAGAGGAATACGGTATCCGTATTGTGAACATTTCCGTGGGGTCCCTTTCCAGACGGGATATGACAGAGAACTCCATATTGGTGCGGGGAGTCAATGCGGCCTGGGATGATGGGCTGGTTGTTGTTGTGGCAGCCGGGAACCATGGTCCGGGCCGTATGACCATTACCACGCCTGGCATCAGCAGGAAGGTCATTACGGTGGGATGTTCAGATGACCATAAGGAAGTGGATGTGATGGGCAGCAGGATGGTGGATTATTCAGGCCGCGGGCCTACCCTGGCATGCGTGTGCAAGCCGGATATCGTTGCCCCTGGTTCCGGTATCGTCAGCTGCTGCAATGAACCGGGGCGGTATTTCTCAAAATCAGGGACCAGTATGTCCACGCCCCTGGTATCCGGGGCAATCGCCCTCTTACTGGAAAAGCACCCGGAAATGAGCAATAAGGATGTGAAGCTGCGCATCCGGGAACGGGCCGTGGACCTGGGCCTGCCCCATAACCAGCAGGGATGGGGCAAGCTGGACGTGGCGCGGCTGCTGGAAGACTGAAGAAGGGCAGGCCGGATGCGGCGCTGCTTTTGACAGACTGAGGGATGGATATGCGGAGGCGGGGGATTCCCTACGCCTCCCAGCGTCCCGATGCCCCGCAGGGCAGCACCAGCCCGGTCCTGGTTACCGGAAGCCCTACTTCCTGGGCATTGACCGTACCGCCAAAGCGCGGGATTACTTCCACGCCCAGCATGTAACTCAGGACAGCAGGTGCAAGCCCTGTGGTATAGGAATTGATTAAAAAGAACAGCGGCCTGTCTGAGAGCAGCTGCACGCACAGCTTGACAAGCGGATGGATGGCATCCTCTATCTTCCAGATCTCACCCTTGGGCCCGCGTCCGTAAGACGGCGGGTCCATTATGATTGCATCGTAGTGGTTGCCTCTTCTGATCTCGCGTTCCACAAACTTTACACAGTCATCCACAATCCAGCGGATGGGGGCGTCTGACAGACCGGAGGAAGCTGCATTTTCCTTGGCCCAGCCCACCATGCCTTTGGAGGCGTCCACATGGGTGACGCTGGCGCCGGCCTTGGCAGCGGCCAGGGTTGCGCCTCCTGTATAGGCAAAGAGGTTGAGGACCTTAACCGGTCCTGCGGCCTTCCTTATCCTGTCACCGAACCAGTCCCAGTTGGCGGCCTGTTCCGGGAACAGTCCTGTGTGCTTGAAGCTGAAGGGCTTCAGGTTAAATGTAAGCCCCTTGTATCCAATGGACCACTGCTCCGGCAAATCAAAAAATTCCCACTCGCCTCCGCCTTTGCTGCTGCGGTGGTAATGGCCGTTCATGTGCTTCCAACCTTTGTGGTCCTTAGGGGTATCCCAGATAACCTGAGGGTCTGGCCGGACCAGCAGATATTTCCCCCATCGTTCCAGTTTTTCGCCCTGTGAGCAGTCTATCACTTCATAATCCTTCCAATCATCGGCAAGCCACATAGTATTCATAACCTCATTTCCTTTTAATATCAGATCTAACAACATATTACAGAGTATAGTCTAAATCATGCGGCCGCGTCAAGCATGGACAGAAGCTATTTGCAGGCATTTTCATGTTAAAAGAAAAATTAAAGCCTATCGTAAATAAATTGAAAGATAAATAAGGTTGAATAATTGAGGGAGCCTTGATACAATATACCTTAGGATTGCCGGAATATCGGACGGGGTGCCGGCATGGCTGGAGTGGGTTGAAGGTTGATTTCCGCACCAGAGCACATGGGAAGAGGAGCTGAGCATATGAGAAAACAAACAGTGGCAGTGTGGGTACTGGCAGCGGTGCTGTCTTTCGGTACGGCCACAATTTCAGCCCTGGCAGCAGAAGGTTGGGCTCAATCAGGAAGCAGCTGGGTATATTATGATTCCAATGGAAACCAGGTATATAACACATGGAAAAAGGGCGCGGACAACCAGTGGCGTTACGTCAACGGGGAAGGCGTCATGGCAACCAATGCCTGGGTTGATTCTGATTATTACGTGGACAGCAACGGCATCATCCTGACTGATAAGTGGTTAAAGCTTACCAGCGATGATGGTGAATATGAGTGGTATTATTTTGGAAGCAGCGGTAAGATGATGACCGATGCATGGAAGAAGATTGATAACAAGTGGTACCATTTTTCCGGGGACGGCCGCATGGAACTGGGTTGGATACTGGATGATATGTATTACACGGGAACGGATGGCGTCATGAGGACGGGATGGCAGAAGTTAGAGCCTCCGGATGAGGATGACGATAACCGCAACAAGGTGACTCCTGGAATTGACAGCGTGACGGATGATGACGGCAAGTACTGGTTCTATTTCTCCTCCAGCGGCAAGAAGTTCGTGCCTGACAGCTCAGACGGCGATTACACGGCCCGCAAGATAGACGGTACCTATTATTGTTTTGATGAAGTGGGAGCCATGCAGACGGGCTGGAAGAAGGTGCGCTCCACCTCTTCTGATGATACCATTGAGGATTACATGTATTTCGGGGCTGATGGAAAGGCAAGGATTGGATGGTACTCCATTGAACCGCCGGAGGATTTAGAAGGGTATGAAGGCGATGTGGAGTGGTTTTATTTTACCAACAGCGGAAAGCCCAGGGCTGCTGATTCCGAGCGCCTGACCACCAATGACATCGTGAAGCTGAATGGTAAATCCTATCTGTTCAACCACCTTGGCAATCCGGTCTATGGCCTGAAGAAAGTATACCTTGGCTCAGGAGATGACAACTGGACCTCCTTCTACTTTGGCGACAAAGAGAAGAGCTGTGTGCAGAAGGGGAAGATTAAGGTTACGGAGGACGACGGCAACAAGTCTGATTTCTATTTCTCAGACAATGGCCGCGGCTATAATGGCGTAAAGGATAACTACCTATATTATAAAGGAAAGCTTCAGAAAGCCACAGATGGACAGAAATATGTGTGCTATGAGGTGGATAACAGGAATTACGTGGTCAATTCATCCGGTAAGGTCATGAAGAATGCAAAGGTAAAGAACAGTGACGGTGTTAAGTTTGTTACCAATGCCAGCGGACAGCTGATGTCTGCGGATGAGGATACGGATGTGGATGCTTATGCAACAGAACCCATGGAACCATATTGCACGGAATGATTAATATAATAAGACCAGGAAAGACTTCTGAATTATACAGAGGTCTTTTCTTTTGGCGCTTTTATAAAAAAGGTTATAAAAAAATGCATGAATAAAAAATAAAAAAGTACTTGCATTTATAAAAGAAATGTGCTAATATAACAAGGCTGTGGCATGATAGCGTTGAAGCGAGAGGTTGCTGCCCACAAAGTGAGGCAGGTTTTCCGTGGAGCGAATGTCAAGTTAGGAAACTGGCGACAAGTCACTGTACCAATTAAAGAAACTGCAGGATAATCAGCAGAATCAGTGTGGAGTTCTTTTAGGACACACACGGAAACGTGTACAGTCACCGCTTGTCGTACTTGGTTTAAAAGTGCGAAAAGGAGGCGACTTTTTTTATGGCAAGTCAAGTAATGAGAATCACTTTAAAGGCTTATGATCATCAGTTAGTAGATCAGTCTGCCGGCAAAATCATCGAGACTGTAAAGAAGACAGGATCACAGGTGAGCGGACCGGTGCCGTTACCAACCAAGAAAGAGGTAGTAACCATTCTGCGTGCTGTTCATAAGTACAAAGATTCCAGAGAGCAGTTCGAACAGAGGACCCACAAGAGGCTCATCGACATCACTGCTCCGAGCCAGAAGACAGTTGATGCACTGTCCAGACTGGAAATGCCGGCTGGCGTGTACATCGACATCAAGATGAAGACCAAATAAGGTCGGACAATGTTTATATCCTGAAGGGTTTAAATATAGAAGCAACACTGCATTTCCTGTTGGGGAATCAACATACCGCACCTTTTGCCTGTGAAGGCAGGGGGATGACCCAGAAGCGGTTCATAGTGTTCCACGTATATTAAGACTGTTCTAGGATGAATGCGAAAGCATTCCGCTGTAGATCATGAAACAGGAGGTAAGACAATGAAGAAAGCGATTTTAGCAACAAAAGTCGGAATGACCCAGATCTTCAATGAGAATGGTGCGTTAGTTCCGGTAACCGTACTTCAGGCAGGACCTTGTGTGGTAACACAGGTTAAGACAGCTGAGAACGATGGTTACAAAGCAGTACAGGTTGGTTTTGTTGACAAGAGGGAAAAACTGGTCAGCAAGCCACTGAGGGGCCACTTTGATAAGGCCGGAGTTTCTTATAAGAGATATGTAAGGGAATTCAAGTTTGAGAATGCAGAAGAGTATTCTGTAAAGGATGAGATTAAGGCAGATATCTTCGCTGCAGGCGATAAGATTGATGCAACCGCTATTTCCAAGGGTAAAGGCTTCCAGGGCGCCATCAAGAGATATGGACAGCACAGAGGACCCATGGCTCATGGCTCCAAGTTCCATCGTCATCAGGGTTCCAACGGTTCCGCTACCACACCAGGCCGCGTATTCAAGGGCAAAGGTATGCCAGGCCACATGGGCAGCAAGAAGATTACCGTCCAGAACCTGGAGGTTGTTAAGGTTGATACCGATAATAACCTGATTCTGGTGAAGGGCGCAGTACCAGGACCTAAGAAGAGCCTGGTAACAATCAAAGAAACCGTTAAGGTTGAAAGGTAAGCTTTTATAGGAAAGGAGGAACACACAGATGGCAAACGTATCTGTTTACAATATGGAAGGTAAAGAAGTTGGCACATTAGAACTGAACGATGCCGTGTTCGGTGTAGAAGTTAACGAGCACCTGGTACATCTTGCAGTTGTTGCACAGCTTGCTAATAAGCGTCAGGGAACACAGAAAGCAAAGACACGTTCTGAGGTTTCCGGCGGCGGCAGGAAACCGTGGAGACAGAAAGGAACCGGTCATGCAAGACAGGGTTCAACCAGGTCTCCTCAGTGGAAGGGCGGCGGCGTGGTATTCGCTCCCACACCAAGGGATTACACAATCAGACTGAACAAGAAGGAAAAGAGGGCAGCACTTAAGTCCGCACTCACAAGCCGTGTTCAGGCTAACAAGTTCATTGTTGTAGATGAGCTGAAGTTTGATGAAATCAAGACCAAGAAGTTCCAGGGCGTAATGGACAGCCTTAAGGTTAATAAGGCGCTGGTTGTGCTGGCTGACAATGACCAGAACACAGTATTATCCGCAAGGAACGTTGCAGACGTTAAGACTGCACAGGTTGACTCCATCAATGTATACGACATTCTGAAGTACAACACAGTAGTGGCAACCAAGGCTGCTGTTGCATCCATCGAGGAGGTGTACGCATAATGGCAGATATTAAGTACTATGACGTCATTTTAAAACCAGTTATTACTGAGAAGAGCATGAACGCCATGACAGACAAGAAGTATACTTTCATGGTTCATGTAGATGCCAATAAATCCATGATTAAAGAAGCTGTTGAGAAGATGTTCCCAGGCACCAAGGTTGAGACTGTGAACACCATGAACTGTGAAGGAAAGGTCAAGAGAAGAGGAACCACCTTCGGCAGGACAGCTGCTTCCAAAAAGGCAATCGTAAAGCTGACAGAAGACAGCAAGGAAATAGAGATTTTCCAGGGGCTGTAAGCACTTAGTGAGGTATCTCACGAACTTAGTGCGAACGCCGTTCCCGAGACTTAGCGAGGTCTTTTCGAGCTTAGTCGAGCGGAACCCGTTGCGGTTAAGAATACCTTAACCCAACAAACCATCCACCCGCCGGGCATCCCCGGCCGGAGAACTTATACGGCATCCCATTCACAGGGGACATCCCAGATATCCCGTCCAGAACCGCATGCCGTGAAAAGAAAATGAAAAGGAGTAAAATGTCATGGGAATTAAGAAGTATAATGCTTATACACCTTCCAGAAGACATATGACCGGCTCTGATTTCAAGGAAATCACCAAGACCACCCCAGAAAAGTCTCTGGTAGTTTCCCTGAACAAGAACGCAGGTCGTAACAATCAGGGTAAAATCACTGTCCGTCACAGAGGCGGCGGCAGCAGAAGAAAATACAGGATCATTGATTTCAAGAGAAACAGCAAGGATGGTATCCCGGCAACCGTTATCGGTATCGAGTACGATCCAAACAGAACCGCCAACATTGCACTGATCTGCTACGCAGACGGTACCAAGTCTTATATCCTGGCCCCACAGGGCTTAACTGATGGAATGAAGGTTGTAAGCGGCGATACTGCAGAGGCAAAGCTTGGCAACTGTATGCCACTGTACCACATCCCGGTTGGTACACAGGTACACAACATTGAGTTATATCCTGGCAAGGGCGGTCAGTTAGTCCGTTCCGCCGGTAATGCAGCACAGCTGATGGCTAAGGAAGGCAAGTATGCCACCTTACGTTTACCTTCAGGTGAAATGAGAATGGTTCCAATCATCTGCCGCGCAACAATCGGTGTTGTTGGCAATGGTGAACACTCCCTGATCAACATTGGTAAAGCTGGTAGAAAGCGCAACATGGGTATCAGACCAACAGTCCGCGGTTCCGTAATGAACCCTAACGACCATCCACACGGTGGTGGTGAAGGTAAGTGTGGTATCGGACGTCCAGGTCCATGCACACCATGGGGCAAGCCTGCTCTGGGTCTGAAGACCAGAAAGAAAAACAAGCAGTCTAACAAGTTGATCGTAAGAAGACGTGATGGCAGAACCATCAAATAGTTAAAGGAGGTTAAGAACACATGGCTCGTTCACTGAAAAAAGGACCATTTGCAGACGCGCATCTGTTAAAGAAAGTAGACGCAATGAATGCAGCAGGACAGAAGCAGGTAATTAAGACCTGGTCCCGCCGTTCTACAATCTTCCCACAGTTTGTTGGTCATACAATTGCAGTTCATGACGGTAGGAAACACGTTCCGGTATATGTAACCGAAGATATGGTAGGACATAAACTGGGCGAATTCGTAGCAACCAGGACCTACAGGGGTCACGGAAAAGACGAGAAGAAATCCGGCGTGAGAAAGTAATTCACGGGTAAATTGAAAGGAGGTTTTACCAATGGCAAAAGGACATAGATCCCAAGTCAAGAGAGAGAGAAATGCCCAGAAGGACACAAGACCAAGCGCAACACTGTCTTACGCTAGAGTGTCTGTCCAGAAGGCTTGTTTCGTATTAGATGCCGTTAGAGGCAAAGATTTAGAAACCGCACTTGGTATTGTAACTTACAATCCCAGATATGCTTCCAGCTTAGTTAAGAAGTTACTGGAATCAGCAGCAGCAAATGCTGAGAACAATAACGGAATGGATAGGTCAAAACTTTACGTAGAGGAATGCTACGCAAACCAGGGCCCAACCATGAAGAGAGTCAGACCGAGAGCTCAGGGACGTGCTTACAGGATCGAGAAGAGAATGAGCCACATCACTGTTGTTCTGAATGAGAGATAGGAGGCAAATATGGGACAGAAAGTTAATCCACACGGCTTAAGGGTCGGTGTTATTAAAGACTGGGATTCCAAGTGGTATGCAGAAGCTGATTTTGCTGACTGCCTGGTTGAAGATTATAATATTAGAAAGTTCCTGAAGAAGAGACTGTTCAGTGCCGGTATTTCCAAAATCGAGATTGAGCGTGCTTCCGACAGGGTGAAGGTCATCATCTATACCGCTAAGCCAGGCGTGGTTATCGGTAAGGGTGGTTCTGAGATTGAGAAGTTAAAGAAAGAAGTCCAGAAGCTGACTGATAAGAAACTGTTTGTAGACATCAAGGAAATCAAGCGTCCGGATAAGGATGCACAGCTGGTTGCAGAGTCCATCGCATCACAGCTTGAGAACCGTGTTTCCTTCCGCCGCGCAATGAAGTCCACCATGGGCAGGACCATGAAGGCTGGCGTTAAGGGCATCAAGACTGCTGTTGCTGGCCGTCTTGGCGGTGCAGATATTGCACGTACCGAGTTCTACAGCGAGGGTACAATCCCGCTTCAGACATTAAGAGCAGATATTGACTATGGTTTCGCAGAAGCAGATACAACCTACGGCAAGCTTGGCGTTAAGGTTTGGATCTACAAGGGCGAAGTACTTCCTACTAAAGGAAACAAGGAAGGGAGCGATAAATAATGTTAATGCCTAAGAGAGTTAAGCGTCGTAAACAGTTCCGTGGATCTATGGCCGGTAAAGCTTTAAGAGGCAATACGATTTCTAACGGTGAGTTCGGTTTAGTCGCTACTGAGCCATGTTGGATTAAGTCAAACCAGATTGAGGCAGCCCGTGTTGCCATGACCCGTTACATCAAGCGTGGTGGTAAAGTCTGGATTAAGATTTTCCCCGATAAACCTGTAACAGCAAAGCCAGCAGAAACCCGTATGGGTTCCGGTAAAGGCGCTCTGGAGTACTGGGTAGCAGTTGTAAAGCCAGGCCGCGTATTATTTGAAATCGCTGGTGTACCAGAGGAAACAGCTAGGGAAGCTCTGCGTCTTGCAATGCACAAGCTGCCATGCAAGTGTAAGATTGCTTCTAAAGCAGATTTAGAAGGCGGTGATAACAGTGAAAACTAATAAGTTTGTAGAAGAATTAAAGAATAAATCAGCAAACCAGCTGAATGAAGAGTTAGTAGCTGCGAAGAAGGAACTGTTCAATTTAAGATTCCAGAATGCAACCAATCAGTTAGATAACACATCCAGAATCAAGGAAGTACGCAAGAATATTGCCAGGATCCAGACTGTTATCACTGAGAAGGCTAATGCTTAATGAAAGGAGAACTTACCGTGGAAAGAAATTTAAGAAAAACCCGTACCGGTAAAGTGGTTAGCAATAAAATGGACAAAACCATTGTTGTAGCAATCGAGGACCACATTAAACACCCACTGATCGGTAAGATCGTTAAGAAAACCGTTAAGTTAAAAGCTCATGACGAGAAGAATGAATGCGGCATCGGTGATAAAGTTAAAGTAATGGAAACAAGACCACTGTCCAAGGATAAGAGATGGAGACTTGTTGAAGTTATCGAGAAAGCAAGATAATTGAGATGAGGAAGGAGTAACAGGTATGGTTCAGCAGGAAACAAGACTTAGGGTTGCCGACAATACCGGTGCAAAAGAACTTCTCTGCATCCGTGTATTAGGTGGTTCAACCAGAAGATATGCCAATATCGGTGATATCATCGTTGCTTCCGTTAAAGATGCAACACCAGGCGGTGTTGTAAAGAAGGGCGATGTTGTAAAAGCTGTGGTTGTGCGCACAAAAAAAGGCGCCCGTCGTAAAGATGGTTCTTACATCAAGTTTGATGAGAACGCAGCAGTAATTATTAAGGATGACAAGACTCCAAGAGGAACTCGTATCTTTGGGCCTGTAGCAAGAGAATTAAGAGACAAACAGTTCATGAAGATTGTCTCCTTAGCTCCAGAAGTATTATAAGGGGGTGTCCACTGTGCATAAAATCAAAAAAGACGACTTAGTAGTCGTAATCGCAGGTAAAGATAAAGATAAGCAGGGTAAAGTAATCTCTGTTGATACAAAGAAGAATAGGGTTCTGGTTCAGGGCTGCAATATGATTACCAAGCACACAAAGCAGGCTCCTGGCAATCCACAGGGCGGCATCGTGAATCAGGAAGCTCCTATTGATATCTCCAATGTAATGCTGGTAGTTGACGGCAAGGCAACCAGGGTCGGCTTTGAAGTAAAAGACGGCAAGAAGGTTCGCGTGGCAAAGAAGACTGGCAAAGTGATTGATTAATTCAGGAGAGGAGGAAATAAACGTTGGCTAGATTAAAAGAACAGTATCAGAGCGAGATGGTAGACGCACTGATGAAGAAATTTGGATATAAGAACGTTATGCAGGTGCCGAAGCTTGATAAGATTGTTATCAACATGGGCGTAGGCGAAGCAAAAGAAAATGCCAAGGTCCTGGATTCAGCTGTAAGAGATCTGGAAATCATCTCCGGTCAGAAGGCTATTACCACCAAGGCTAAGAAGTCCATCGCTAACTTCAAACTCCGTGAAGGCATGGCAATCGGCTGCAAGGTAACCCTGCGCGGCGAGAGGATGTATGAATTCCTTGACCGTCTGGTAAACCTGGCACTGCCCCGTGTACGTGACTTTAGAGGTGTTAACCCTAACGCATTTGATGGCAGAGGAAACTATGCGCTCGGTATCAAAGAGCAGCTGATTTTCCCTGAGATTGAGTACGACAAAGTTGACAAGGTAAGAGGTATGGATATTATCTTCGTTACCACCGCTAAGACTGACGAAGAAGCTCGTGAACTTTTGACATTATTCAACATGCCGTTTGCAAAATAGTTAGGAGGAAACTTTTCATGGCTAAGACTTCAATGAAGATTAAACAGCAGCGTCCGGCTAAATTCTCTTCCAGAGAGTACAACCGCTGCAGAATCTGCGGCCGCCCACATGCTTATTTAAGAAAATACGGTATCTGCCGTATCTGTTTCCGTGAGTTAGCATACAAGGGTCAGATTCCCGGCGTTAAGAAAGCTAGCTGGTAAGATAGAGAGAAAGAGGAAGGAGGCATTTTAAAATGACAATGAGCGATCCGATTGCAGATATGCTTACAAGAATCCGTAATGCAAA